>Ga0209702_10000843_pt1 | contig 63326 bp, 56 predicted proteins | sample FRY01_FD_187210 | JGI IMG/M metagenome (GOLD analysis project Ga0209702, IMG submission 187210) | Freshwater microbial communities from Lake Fryxell liftoff mats and glacier meltwater in Antarctica - FRY-01 (SPAdes) (version 2) | ecosystem: Environmental > Aquatic > Freshwater > Ice > Glacier... | reverse complement strand
ATCAGATCCGCAAGCGGTACGCGAACTTGGAGTCGAGATCGCTACCTCGCTCTGCCAACAACTTTTGGCCGCTGGGGCACCAGGGCTACACTTCTACACAATGAACAGTTCTACCGCGACTCAAGAAATTTACCGAAAGCTTAATAATGTTAAGTAAGCAAGAGTTTAAAGCAAAGTGGAGCACGCTTCATAGTGATGCCAAGACTGACGGTATCGTCGGAGCTTGGCTTAACATCTCATATCGCTTTGGTTTGATCTGTACTTTACTTCGAATCTCACCCAACCTCTTAACTTTGTTGGGTTTAGTTGGCGCAGTGGCCACAGCAATAACTTCACAATCTATCTGGGCAATTTTCTTTTTAGTCTTCTCTTTATTTTGTGATGGTATCGATGGAAGTGTTGCAATTTTCCAGCAAAGGGAGAGTCACTGGGGTGCAACTCTTGATTCGGTAATTGACCGCATTAGTGAAGCTTTTTGGTTCTATGCGTTGTATGCCGTTGGGGTTTCGGCATGGATTCCAATTGCGCTGTGGAGTATCGCCTCTTTCCAAGAGTATGCCCGGGCAAAGTTAATTTCATTAAAAGTAAGTGATTTAGGTGTTGTTACCCCGGCCGAGCGCCCGGTGCGCGCTAGTTTCCTGTTTTTAGCTTTGATTATGAACCAGCTAAATTTTTCAGGGATAACTTGGCTAGCAATTGTTTTTCTAGTGGTACAGATTTATAGCTTTGTTAGTGTCGTAATTTTCGCCCGTACCCAATTGCTTCAGTAACTAAATCTGCACTGATTCCAACAAGTGGTAAGCCGCCGCCAGGATGTGCTGAGCCACCTACTAAATATAAATCCTTGATTGGGGAACGGTTTTTGGCTCTCATGAATGCAGCCTTAGCGCCGTTACTTGAAGTTCCATAAATTGCACCTCCTGGTGCATTCACTTGCGATTGAAGATCTGCTGGAGTGCGAATTGTGAGTGATTCTAATCGGCTTCGAATGCTGATACCACGCGCTTCTATTTGATCGATAATGCGATTGGCATACTCGCGCGCAAAATCATTATCATTCCAATTAAAAGCGCCATGGGTTGGGGCATTTACTAATACAAACCAACCTTCTAAGAGTTCATCTTTGCTCATAGCATCATCATTTGGAGCACAGATATAAATCGTTGGTTCGGCCACTGGTTTGCCCTCACTAAAAATGGCATCAAACTCGGCATCATAGTTTTCTGGAAACAGTACGGTGTGATGATTCATTGGCTGGGTTGCATCTTTGCGCATCTCAAGTAGCAAGCAAAAGCCAGCCACAGATGCATCGGCATTAGCGATATTGGAACGGGCTTTTTTTAAAAGACGGTCATTGCCTTGAATTAAAGTGTTGTAGACCAATGATGCATCAGCATTTGCGATCACGACATCAGCTTCAATTTTTTCGCCATCCGCCAAAACAACGCCGGTGGCTCTTTTATCGACCACTTGAATCCTAGCTACGGCAGAATTTAAGTGAAAGGTGACTCCTACATCAACGGCACGTTGGTGAACCGTTTTTGCAAGATTTCCAAGACCACCTTTTACATGCCAAGCGCCAAAGCCCTCTTCTACAAAAGCAATCGTAGAAAGCACAGCAGGGGCTTTTCGTGGATCAGATCCACTGTAGGTGGCATATCTATCCATGATGTAGCGAAGGCGCCAATCCTTCAACGTTTCATCGGCAAGTGCACGCAAGGTCTTCCAAGGCGCAATAATTTTCATGTCTCGGAAAAGATTTTTGCGTTTAAGTAAGGAAAATGGAGATTTAAGTTCTGACTCAATAAATGGTTCACGACTCACATCCCACATTGATTCCGCACGGTGCATGATCTGATCCCATTGGGCAGCACTTTCTTCGCCAAAACTATTTGTTATTGCAGCGAGTGTTTCTTTCCGCGAAAGATTCACAAACTTCACACTAGTTCCGTCGGTGAATCGGTAATCAAAGGATGGATTAACCGGCTCAATTGGACAGACAAATCCCATGGGCTTGCCGGTTCGTTGGAAGAAATCTCGATAAACCGCGGGCAATGTCAAAAGCGAGGGGCCAGTATCAAATGCGACTTTTCCAATCCATTCAGTTCGACATTTTCCACCAATTTGATCGGAAGCTTCATAAACAATTACTTCATGACCGCCTCGTGCTAAACGCGCAGCGGCGATCATTCCGCCCATTCCAGCACCGATCACAACAATCTTCATAGCGTGCGCCCCTTCCAGGTTACGGTGCCTCGTACTGAGTATGAATGAATGATCAGATAAATTAAAGCCAGCACCGATATTGGGTGAAGCAGGCAGTCAATGATTCGGCCGCGACTCTTTACTGCACTAAGCATCCGAGTCGCAATGATTAAAAAGTACCCCAGCCATCCGGATGGATCTCCGAGCAAGCCAAGAATGAGTGGCGCAATACTTGAAAGGAATAGGAATGTGATGACGCAGGTTGTGGCAAAGTTTGATCCAAAAGCCTGACTAAGTGATTTCCCATAGCCAGCCTTAATTTCATCCCAAGACGTGTACATCCGGCACTTTGCGATGTCAGCTCCGTTAATAACAGTTCCTAAGGAGCCACTTTTAATCAATGCTCGTGCCAAAAAAACGTCATCGATAACAGCCTGCTTGATCGGGTAATACCCGCCGATCTTTTCTAAAGCGGAACGGCGAACAACAAAGAATTGCCCATTTGCTACCGCAATGGAGGTGCTAGCAGATCGTTCGGCAATTCGCAGTGGAACGGTTGTCAGCCATGACCATTGCAGCAATGGCTGAATCAAACGCTCACCAAAACTAACCGCCAATTGCCTAGGGTAGGGTGAAATGAAATCCAATTTATGGAGGTTCAAAGTTGTAATTGCTCTATTAATAGCATCAGTGCTTAGGCGAACATCCGCATCCAGTGATACAACAATCTCTTCTGTTGAATTTTCAAATAATTGTTGCAAAGCCCAGGTCTTGCCAATCCAGCCAGGTGCAAGCGCGGCACCCTCAAGTACGGTAAATCTTCGGTCACCTGCGACAAATTGTTGAAGCAACTCAAAGGTGTTGTCCTCGGAGTTGTCATCTAGTAGGTAAAAATGTAGGTCACCTTTTTGCTCAAAAAGGGTTGTGATCAAGCCTTCCACATTCTCGGCTTCATTTCGTAGCGGCAGAATTACGCCAACTGACTGACTTAATTGCGAAGTTGTGTTTGGTTTACGAAGCAGAAAAAAGTTGGCAATTGCTATGAGTAGCAGGAGGAGTGGGAGTGCGTAGGACAAAGACATAAAGTTTTAAGGTCTTCCGATCCATCGATTGAAGAAATAAGGGGTTAAGAGAACTCCCATAACTAGTCCAGCAAATCCTGCGACTCCAGGACGATTGAAGAAAAATAGATTTCCGATGACGCCGGAGAATAAAGTCCAAAATAGAAGTAGATCGACGGCAATTAAGGAGCCACCATTTTTACGACGATCACGTGGCGTTACAAAGTGCAGAATTGTCATTAACGCCATTCCGGAAAGCAACCAACCGAAAGTATTTGAGGCTGGAATTTCAGGTTGATATGGCACATGTGAACCTTTCACCACCCAGGTCCAGCGACCGGCCGCAACCATCAGCGGATCAAGGAATAAATCCCACGCCGTCATGAGTCCAGCTCCATAAAGAAAGACCCAAGATTTTGCTATTCGCCTGGCAGCTACTAGGCAGGGATGGGCAATCATGACCCAAGCAAATGGAACTACTAATGGAACATGAAAGATTTTTGGTCCCAAGGTGTCGGAGTACGCGTACTCCCCAAATGGCCAGCCAGTTGTTACGCCAAGTTGTTCAATAAAAAATCCAAAAAGCAAAGCGATGCCGAGCAAGCTCCAGCCATAGCGGGCACCATAAGCTGCAACTCCATGAAGAAACATTGCGGCGGCAGCGGTGTAAACAGAGGCTATGGTGACAAATAGCAAGACATCACCATTTACTAGCGGATACAAAATCTGCATAAAAATACTGAGTCCAAGAAGAATTGACATGGTCGTTACTATTGCTGTTGAAGCCCCGCCGCGGTGTTTGCGTCTTGGCGTGTAATGGCGGATGGACATGGGCGCAAGTCTGCCCTATAAACCTTTACTTACTTAATTGAACCCCGCTGATCTACCACTGCAAATCTTGCAAATAACTCTTCCGAGTACCAGTTATAAGTTGCGGTATCAGCGATAGCTTTTTGATGGGCAGCGCCTCGGTAGGCAAACTCCTTTATGGCAGTTGCTGATTCCCACAATGAAAAGGTGCCCTGCAGGCCCACCGGGGCTTCCCCAATTCCAATTGCAGTAATTAATCCTTCAGCCGATTTCAATGACAGTGTTACTGGTGGTACCGATCTCCAAAAGCGAAGGTTGTGGTTCCATTTAATTCGAGCTCGAGTGATTGCAACAACCTGACCCGACCAATCTTTCGTAGCGGGTAAAAAAGGTTGTTTGCCAGCCCATTGACCGTGCGAAGAAATCGGAGATAGCAATGCTCGAAACTCACTCGTTGACTTCCTACGCCAACTTTTGATAACCCTAGATGAATCAAAGAGATCAATGTCAGATACGGATGCGATTAACCCCCAGCGAAGCGGGTCCGCATCGCTGGGTGTGAATGTTTCACCTTTCCCAGTTCCCAAAGATTTATGAAAGGCAACATTCTTGTCGCGCGAAAATTGAAAACGGTTAAATCCCATGGCGTATATTGCAAATGGGATTCGGGAGGGTTTTATTGTCCAAAAGTAGGCAACGATCATTCAGTTCCTACAATCATCGGCTGTGCACCTGTACAGGAAATTAACTCTGAAAATGTTGTTGGGTATACCGCGTGTGGATGACCTGCCGCTGCCCAGATAACTTGATAATCATTGAGGGCCTCATCGATCACAATAGTTGCCGAAGTTAGCCAACCAATCGGTGCAACTCCGCCAATTGAGAAACCAGACTTTTCTTTTACATAATCAGCATCGACTCGACTAAGTTTTTCTATTCCTAAATTCTTGGCAACCAGATCGGTTGCGACTCGATGGCGACCGCTGGTAATAATTAGTAGTGGCGTCTCATCTGGAAGTTTAAATATAAGGGAAGCAGCAATCTGGCCAACTTCGACGCCAAGGGCAAAGGCTGCCTCTTGTGCGGTGCGGGCGCTTTCGGAAAGAATATGGATTTCACCTGCAATTCCATGTACGAGAAGTGCCGCCAAAACCCGCTTGACCGCGGCTTTTTCAGTTATCCCTTCCATCTGCCAACTTTAATACGCCCAAGGAACCAGTGCAGCGCGATTCCAATTGCCATTCCCCAAATAAGGTCGATCGCTAAGACGCATACTGCCGTTACTAAGAGGGTTGCTGCCTCACTCCGGGTGGTCTGCAAGGACTCCCTTAAGGAATTTGGATTTAGGATGCGATAACTAACGCCCAATAGCAGCCCTGCAATCGCCGCGGTTGGGATATAACTAACAATCGGAGCCGCAATGAAGGCAATAAGCAAGAGAACTAGTGCATGGAAAACTGCGGCTAGCCGTGACTTGGCATGGGAGCGTACATTTACGCTGGTACGAGCAATAGCGCCAGTTGCTGGCATTCCGCCAAAGATCGAGGCCACAAGAGTTGCGACTCCTTGCCCAAATAATTCTCGGTTGGGTTCAAAACCTTCTTTTTCATGCGCCATACCATCGGCGACTCGAGCAGCTAAGAGTGATTCGACAGCTGCTAGTAATGCGATCCATAACGCTGGAATCAATAGGTTACTGAAATTTGTAAATGAAACGCTTTGAATATCTCCGATGCTTCGGGGGATAGTTCCAATGGTTATCAGATCAATTGAAAATACCTTAACAATTAATGTGACCAAGAATAAGGAGATAAAACTAGCTGGTATATGAAAGGGAATCAGCTTCGAGAAACGATGGAAATTAAATTTTATAACAAGCGTTAACGTAACGATAAAAAGTGAGGTGAAGTTTAAGCCATTCTTTAGGGCATCAGTTATCGTGTTCCAAGCAACTTGCACCGCGTTATCGCCGCCACCTTTTGCGATTCCTAACGCCAGCGGGATCTGCTGCAACGAAATTACCAAGGCAATTCCTACGGTGAAACCTTCCACAACAGCCCAAGGCACGCGATTAATCACGGCGCCAAGTTTAAATATCGCCATCAAAACAACCATGACGCCAGCCATTACCCCAAGCGCCGGAATTGCAGTTGGACCATACTTTTGAATAACTGGAATTAAAATCACTGTCATTGCCCCAGTCGGCCCGCTTACTTGGAACTTTGATCCGCCAAAGACCGCTGCCAAGAATCCGGCAATGATTGCCGTAGTTAGTCCAGCTGCAGCGCTCATGCCAGATGTAATTCCAAAACCGATTGCCAATGGCAGTGCAACTACGGCAACAGTTACACCAGCAATTAAATCCGAGGTTATATCTTTCCGATTCCTAGAAAACTCACCGAGCCGGGGCCAAAATGAGAAGAACATGCTCGATTGTATGGCTTCAATTTGGACGGTGTCAGTTACCGTTATCACTCTATGGCAATTAACTTGTATTTATTAGGTATGCGAGCTCGCAATGCTTTGTGGGTTTCATTTTTCTTACTTGGTTTTCTGGGGTTGGCATGGATTCCACGAATTCCAGAGATTAAAGATGGATTGGGCTTAAGTGATGGCCAATTTGGTTTGGTGTTGCTAGCAAGTGTCGTGGGAGCGATTCCTGGTGCGCAATTGTCTGGTCGTGCAGTCCACATGCATTCATCAAAATTAGTTGTGCAGATAGCGGGCGTCTTACTTCCTATTGGTGTTTTTGTACTTGGTATGGCAGAGGACGTTCAAATGCTCCTACTTGGTCTATTTATTTGTGGTTTTAATGTTGCGTTTATGGATATCGCAATTAATGGGCAAGCTGTTGAAATCGAAAAACACACTAAAGGTCGGTGGATGTCGAGCTTTCACGGGCTGTGGAGTGTCGGAGCTTTTGCCGCCACTTTAATTGGTGGATTGGTAGCTAACTATGTCACCCCAAGAGAAAATTTAATTGTAATAGCGGTATTTGGGTTATTTGCCTTTCAAGTTGCGGCACATTTTTTACTCCCCGCCGAACATGACGGACACTTAGGCGAACCTGGCGAGAAATCAGCAGGAAAAGTTGCATTGCTTGGGAAAGAATCCTTGATCTTGTGGGCACTTGGAATTGGCTTGATGTGTTCGCTAATCCCGGAAGGTGGCATATATGAATGGAGTGGAATTTTGTTGCAAGACCACATGGGTATCGGTAAGGGTTTAAATGCTGCAGCTGCTACAACTTTTTCATTAGCGATGATTGTCAGTCGTTTATTGGGTGATCGAGCCTTTGAAAAGTGGGGTCATGTAAATACCGTTAAGTACGGCGGTTTTGTGGGTGGAAGTTTATGGGCAATTGGCTTGCTAATTGGAATGCCGTTATCTGATTCGCACCCAACTGCGGGTTTAATTGTTGTTTGCTTAGGTTTTGCAGCCGCAGGTTTTGGCATGGGACCATTTTTTCCAGCCTTTAACTTAGCGGCCGCATCTATTCCAGGAGTAGCACCATCAGTGGGTTTGGCTCGTGTTGGATTAATTGCAATCGCCGCATATTTTGGTGGACCCACAATCATTGGCTTGATTGCAGAGGTAACTTCTTTGCCGATTGCTTTCGCCTTCCCGGTTTTGCTTTATTTGGTTGTGGGGATTCAATCCCGATACTTGAAAGTGCGAGCAATCAGGCAATAACCCAAGTTTCAATTAGGGTGAAGAGCGCAATCAAATAAAGAAGTACGGCAAAGGCTCTGCGTAAGAGCGCAGGGTTGACTTGCCCGCTTCTTATGGAAGAGACACGTGCAACCACTACTGCTGCTACCGCCATAGAAACTGGAACCACCCAATTAACTAACTCCCAATTTTGGAAATGTCCGAAAAACGCAGTGGTTGAGTTGAGAAAAATAATTGCTAAACCGGTTCCTGCGGCTTTGCTAGGTGAATTCTTAAAGAAGAGTACAAGTATTGGGATGGCCAGGAACCCCCCGCCAATTCCAAATAATCCGGTGATGGCGCCAATTACTAGCGAGATTACTACTAACCAAAAAACTGGAACCTTCTTTTCAGTTCCAGCTACGGGTTTGACTAACATGACGGAACCAGCTGCCAGCATCACAACTGAAAAACCTGTGGTGATTACATTATCGCTAAGTTTATGAGAGACAAGTGATCCACCTAGGTTTGTTACTAGCCCCAAACTCCAGATAACCAAGGCCTCTTTAATGAGCACATCACCAGTTTTTAATTTTGGTAATAAACCGGAACCGGCGGCGAGCAGTACAACTGCGAGTGCTGCGGTCGTCGCAGCTTGCGGGGTGAAATCAAAGGCGTACAACAGGATTGGTACCGAAAGCATCGCACCGCCGGCGCCGACAAAGCCAAGGACGGCGCCGATGAAAACACCCGCAAGGAGTCCTGCGATAATTTCCATGTCGCAATAATGACGCAAAATGCCCGCCAGCAATTAACTGACGGGCATTTTGTGATGAATTAATCAGAGATTAAAGAATGCACCTGTAATCGATGGACCAAAATCTGCGCCGGCACCAACTAATGCAAAAATGATGAGCGCAGCGCCAGCGAGGGAGAGATCTTTAAAGAATGCAGTTGCCTCATTTTGTTTAGCGGTGGCATCGCTCTCATTCCAAAACCCGTGCATAATGAAGGCGGTAGGGACAAGAAATAGTGCGATCAAGAGTGCCCCCAGATCTGCATAGACACCGAAAGCAATGTAGAGCCCTCCAACTAGAATCATCAAGCCGGTAAGGATCACACTGAACTTTGCAGCCGGAACCTTTTTGTATTGGGCGTATCCCGTCATTGCCTCTAATTTGGTTAGGTGCATGAGCCCGGAGTTGATGAAGAGCAAGGCAAAGAGCACGCGCGCAATAATCAAAACGATGTCCATCACGGACTCCTTTAGTAGGTGGGGAAGGTACAGGGGTAATAGTAGTTGAACTTTCAACTACTATGGTAGCCCGACACGCCCACGGGCTTGCCATTTGTCGGTGGAGGGGGCTACTTTTCGAACATCTGTTCGAATATCCACAGCTTTGGAAGGTACCCCTAAAAATGTCAGCTCCGCAGGTCAACTCACCCACCGATGTCACTACCGATGGGGCAACAACTCCGATCGAATTCACCTTTAGGGGAAAGCGTTTTCGCATTCATACGGTACTCGCTAGGTGGTGTGAAGCAGGTGGTTGGTGGAATCGCATTAGCGATGGCAAGTACCGTCCCGATGATCAAGCACGTGCGGTGTGGCGGGTAGAGGCTGCACCTATTGGCGCACTAACAACTTTTGAACTCGAACGTGATGAATTAACAGGTCAGTGGATCATCCGTAACGTATGAGTTTCATTCACCTCAATGTTGCCAGTGCATACTCATTGAAATACGGTACAACCCAGCCTAGGGAGTTAGTACAACGCGCAGCCCAGTTTGAAATGCCTGCGCTGGCGCTAACAGATCGCGATGGTTTGGCTGGTGCTATCCGTTTTACGCAAAGTTGTGTTGATCATGGCATCGCCCCGATTATCGGAGTCAACTGTGCAATTGATTTAGGAGCGGTTAAGGGACGCATTACATTGCTAGCCCATAGCGGCGGGGGATGGCGCTCGCTGTGTAGGTTAATGACATCGTTGATGATGACAAGTGATACTCGTACTCCAGCTCTGACCTTAGATTTTCTACAACGCTTTAGCAGGTACAGCACCAATGTGTATGCAATGCACGGCCCAGAATCACCAATGAGTAGTGCAATACAAGATCATCGTTTTGACCAAGCCCTATCTATTTTTAATCAAACTCGGGATCTATTTGCGAGTAACGCAGTTGAGTGTGTTTCGCATTTAGTTTCCGGTAAAGGTCCGCGATCCACCGAACATGCAGCTAGGTCCTTAATCTTTGCGCGTGATAATGATATTGATGCTGTTATCACTAACGCGGTTCGTATGCGCGATCGTGCCGATGGTCCAGTAGCTGATGTCTTAGATTGCACTCGCCAGCTAGTGCCACTGCATGCTCGCCATATTGAACGCCGCAACGCTGAAGGCTTTCTTAAAACTAGCAATGAAATGATCTTGTTGGCTGCTGAAATTGCACGAGCTGCAGGAGAACGAACACCGCGTGCATTATTAAAGACAACTCGGGAATGGGCAGAACGCGCTTTGCTATCACCGCAACGAGATATCGGTTTAGGGGGAGCGTATTTACCTGAGCCGCAAGTAGTTGGTGCTGAAAATGCCCAAGAAATGCGGGCCTTATTGCGTAGTCGCAGCGAAGCCGGGATTAACTGGCGGTACAACAACAGCAGCACAATTGCCCTAGCACGTGAGCGGTTAGATGATGAACTAGCAACTGTTGCAACACTTGGTTACGAATCATACTTTTTAACTGTTGCAGATATTACCAGCATGGCAGGTGCTGCAGGTATTCGCGTGGCAGCACGTGGTAGCGGTGCAGGTTCGTTGATCTGTCACTTACTCGGAATCTCAGGTGTCGACCCCATGCAACATGGGTTATTAATGGAACGGTTTTGTTCGCCATTGCGTAAAGCATTACCGGATATTGATATCGATGTTGAATCAGCTAGGCGGCTTGAGATTTATGACATGGTCTTCAAACGCTATGGTAATAAGAATTGGGATTCACCAAGCAATCAATCTCGCTGTGCTGTTGTTGCAATGGTTGACACATACCGAGCCCGCCATGCAATTCGAGATGCGGGTGCTGCTCTGGGTTTACCTGGCATGGAGATCGACTTACTTGCTAAATCTATGCCCCGTGTTCGTGCTCGTGATATCTCCAAAACTTTAAAATCTCTACCTGAACTTCAAAAACTAAATATTTCCGCACCTATTATGGCGGCAACAATTGAGATGGCGCAACGTCTCGATGGCCTGCCACGACATTTAGCAATGCATCCATGTGCAATTGTTTTATCCGATGGAGGTTTTTTAGATCGTGCACCATTAATGGCCAGTGCTGGTGGTTACCCCATGGTTGCTTTTGATAAGGATGATGTAGAAGCTGTTGGCTTACTAAAACTTGATGTATTGGGTGTGCGAATGCAATCGGCCATCGCTTACTCGGTAAAGGAGATTGAACGCGTACATAAGGAAAAAGTCGATATTGATTCGGTGCCACTTGATGATCCGGCAACGTATGAATTAATTCAGTCAACTCGTACCCTAGGAATATTCCAAGTAGAAAGCCCCGGACAACGCGAGTTAGTTGGCAAGCTGGCCCCAGCTAACTTCACCGATTTAATCATTGACATCTCCTTGTTTAGACCTGGTCCAGTCAAAAGTGACATGATCACGCCATTTCTAAAGGCACGTCATGGGTGGAGCCCGGCACCGATAATTCACCCTGATCTATCTGAGATTTTGGCCTACACCGAAGGTGTTGTCGTCTTCCATGAACAAGTTATTCAGATCATTGCAATGATGACTGGGGTATCGCTAGCGACAGCTGATGAAAAGCGCAGATCCTTAGGGGACAAGACCGGGCAGCAAGAAGTTTGCGATTGGTTTTTTCCGGCTGCAACCGCAAAGGGATATGAGTTGCCGATCATTAATAAAATTTGGGATGTGCTGCGCGCCTTCGCATCCTTTGGTTTTTGTAAAGCGCACGCGGCAGCCTTTGCCCTACCTACCTACCAATCAGCATGGCTTAAAACCCACTATCCAGCCGCATTTCTGGCCGGAGTATTAACCCATGACCCGGGCATGTACCCCAAACGTTTAATTGTTGATGAAGCACGACAAATGGGAATTACTATTGCACCTATCGATGCCAATGCCTCAGATTCTGTTTATCGAGTCGAGGATCACGGAAATGCTATTCGTATTGCACTTTCAACAGTTAGCCGAATCAACGATACCGAAATCGAGTCCATTATTGCTGCTCGTCCATATCTTGATTTAGCAGATTTTGTTCGGCGCTCAGGAGCTAGCACACCGATTACTGAAAGTATGATTCTTACCGGTGCATTTGATTCGTTGCACACCAGCGTTAACCGGCGCGATCTATTGTTGCACTTTTCTGACCTTCAGAAATCTGCTAGCGTTTCGGTATCTGGGGCGCAAATGAACTTAGAGTTTGATCCACCAGTAATCGTTGGTAGCGGATTACCGGCCATGAGCAATGCTGACAGCGTTCGGTATGAAGTAGACCGTCTTGGTATTGACATGTCCCGTCATATGATTGAGTTTTATGGAACATTTCTTAATGCGATAGGTGCCGTGCGTTCTAGTGATCTTTTAAAGCAGCGCTCTCAATCAACGGTATTGGTTGCAGGAGTTAAAGTTGCAATGCAGACACCGCCAGTGCGCTCTGGCAAAAGAGTTATCTTTTTGACACTTGATGATGGTTATGGGTGTAGTGATTCAACCTTTTTCACCGACGTACAAGGCGAATACGCCAATGTTTTGTACTCAACATCGTTACTGCTGGTTAGGGGAGTAACCCGTCGTACGGGTGCCAGAGGTATGTCTATTAGAGCTACTGGAGCTTGGGATTTACGCGCCGCCTACGAAAGTTGGAGCGCAAAACAAAGTACGCTCGCAATATGAGGTCGATCGATGCGCCAACGCAGGCCACGATTCTCCACGTTGATATGGATGCTTTCTTTGCCTCAGTTGCTGAGCGTGACAACCCCGAATTAAAAGGGAAAGCTGTCGTGATCGGCATGGGAACACGTGGCGTAGTTTCTGCTGCTAATTATGAAGCACGCAAATTTGGTGTCCACTCCGCAATGCCAGTGGGTCAAGCGCGACGGTTAGCACCTCATGCAATTTTTTTGCCAGTTGATATGGCTAGGTACCAAGAAGTATCCGCCCATGTTATGGATATATTTGAAAGTTTCACTCCATATGTTGAACCCATATCAGTAGATGAGGCCTTTTTAGATGTGACCGGCGCTAAAAAACTATTGGGTACTGGACGTGAAATTGCAGTTGCAATTCGCGCAAAGGTAGAAGCCCAAGAAGGCATTACCTGTTCAGTTGGAATCGCTCCATCAAAGTTCATCGCAAAGCTAGCATCAACACATTGCAAGCCAAATGGAATGTTAGAAATCAAATCAGATCATATTCTGGAGTTTTTGCACCCACTTCCAATTTCGGCAATGTGGGGAGTAGGTCCAAAAACCGGGGAAGTATTAGAACGTTTGGGATTGCGAAGTATTGGAGATATAGCCAATCTACCTCGCACAACACTAATTCGCGCAGTAGGTGAGGCAGCAGGTGCAACATTGCATGAACTTTCATGGGGTCGCGATTATCGAGATGTTGCTTCACACGATGCCGAAAAAAGTATTAGTGCAGCCGAAACATTTCCAACCGATCTAGATAATCCTGAAGAGATTTTGCGTGAGTACTTAAGGTTGTGTGAACGTGCAACCGCGCGACTTCGAGATAAAGGATTGTTTGCCAAAACGATTAGCATCAAGGTTCGCTTTGGTGATTTTTCAACAATTAATAGATCCAAAACTTTACCCTTACCTATTGATAGCACCCACGATGTATATGAGGTTGTGAAAGGGCTGTACCAAGCCTTGCGAATTGATCGCGCCAGATTGCGCTTAGTAGGGGTCGCGCTTGAGAATTTGAGTGATGGCGCGCCTGTGCAGCTGATGCTGGGAGAACGAGAGAAAGGCTGGCGCGAGGCTGAGGGGGCGATGGATAGGGCGCGCGAGCGCTTTGGGCACGGTTCAGTGCGTCCCGCCCGTTTGGTTAAGCCGATAAAGGGAAAAGACGAGTAGCGAGCAGGGGCAATCTGTTCTATTGTGAGCAGGTGCCATTATCAGATCGGGAAAAGCGACTACTAGATGAAATGGAGGCTGCCCTTTTAACAGAGGATCCACGCCTAGTTTCAGTACTTTCCGCCTCACCAACCGCACCATCAAAAAATCGGCTACTTACCGGCGCGGGTCTGCTCCTGCTTGGCCTAGCCACCTTGTTGGGTGGCGTGATCGCCCAGGTTTCGCCCGTCGGAATTCTTGGATTCCTTATCGCTCTGTCCGGAGTAATTACCGTGATTTCAGCCTTCTCGGTTGGCTCAAATCTTAAGGTTCGTGGGCCAAAGAAGGCTCAATCACGCTCCAAGCTTGGTGATCGTATGGAAAAACGTTGGGAAGATCGCAATAACCAGTAAGTAAAAACTCTCTGATCCAAGCATCCCGCCCTTGTGCGGGTTTTTTTGTGCCCAATTTTTTCCTTCCCATGCAAAAAGGTGGTGATCACGGTGGTAAAAATGGCGAAAAAAGAAGAAAAATGGCGAAAGGTGGTTGAAAAAGGAGAAAAGTGGAGTAAAGTGGGGAATTAAGTGATCCCGGGAGTGCTTACGGGAGGAGTCCGGGGAAAGGGGGGCGCTGGCAATGTTTCTCGGCACCCACGAGCCGCGTCTTGACGAAAAAGGTCGGCTAATCCTTCCAGCGAAATTTCGGGAAGAACTTGCAGCAGGTTTGGTAATTACTAAAGGGCAAGAGCGCTGTCTCTATGTTTTTCCGGCACAAGAATTTTCAGAAATTACGCAAGCGCTAAAACAAGCGCCAGTCACTGCAAAATCAGCCCGTGATTACAGTCGCGTGATGTTTGCTGGAGCGCACGATGAAATTCCTGATCGCCAAGGCCGCGTAACAATTCCGCAAGCACTTAGAACATATGCAGGGTTAGCAAAAGAATGCGTTGTTATTGGTGCGAATACCCGCGTTGAAATTTGGAATGCCACTTCTTGGAATGAATATTTAGTGGATCAAGAAAAGAGTTTTGCAGAAGTTTCTGAGGAGGTCTTCCCAGGTTTGTTCTAACTCTCATTTGTGGCCACTGCCGACCCCTCGAAAGTAGCGACACCCCTTCCCCGGTGGCGTTACAACTTTAGATCCGTCGGCCGGCAGTGACCAGAGGTGAGAGCAGAAAGCAATCTTCAGTAAAGCAATAACTAAGAACAGTAAGCCATAACAGCTAAGAAGAAAGTTAGGGGGAAGAAATGACAAGCACAACCGAACACATATCTGTAATGCGCGATCGATGCATTGAATTACTTTCGCCAGCCATAATTGCTGCTAGTCATCCAATAGTTGTTGATGCAACATTAGGTCTTGGTGGCCACACCGAAGCGTTATTACAGAAATTTCCACACTTGACCGTCATTGGTATTGATCGCGATCTTGCTGCAATTACCAAAGCAACCACTCGACTTGCTCCATATGGTGACCGCTTAAAGACGGCTCATGAAAGCTTTGCCGCAATCGGTGATGTAGTAGCAAGTTTTGGGATTAGGAAGATTGACGGAGCATTATTTGATCTTGGTGTCTCATCAATGCAACTTGATCAACCCGGACGCGGCTTTTCTTATTCGCAAGATGCACCACTAGATATGCGAATGGACCAAAGTCAAACACTGACTGCCAGAGAAATCATTAACACATATCAGCCAGGACAACTGGTTCGAATTTTACGAACTTACGGGGAAGAAAAATTTGCTACCCGGATCGTCGAATCAATAGTGAAAGCACGTGCTATCGCGCCTTTGGATTCCACCGTCCAGCTTGCCGCCCTGGTTAAAGCAGCGATCCCGGCGGCAACTCGTCGCACTGGCGGCAACCCGGCAAAGCGTACCTTCCAAGCTCTTCGCATTGAAACTAATGATGAACTTGGCGCGGTCACCGGAGCACTGCCAGTTGCCCTGGAATTACTCAACATTGGTGCTCGGCTCGTTGTTATGTCATTTCAATCATTAGAAGACCGTATTGTCAAAGAACTATTTGTTTCTGCTAGTACCTCAGGTACGCCGCGTGGACTACCTGTCGAACTTCCTCAGTTCGCCGCGAAATTTTCCTTAGTGATTCGTGGAAGTCAAACTTCAAGTGCGTCAGAAATCGTTGAGAACTCACGTTCACAATCAGTTCGCCTTCGTGCAATAGAAAGAGTGGCGGCATAATGGGAATGAGCGCACCGGCTTTAGTAATCACTCGCTCAAAGAAAACGTTTTCGGAAAAGTCATCTCAAGTAGCACTTAAACTTGTGCCAAATCACTCGGATGGAAAACAAGCAGATCGTAAACTCTTTGCAATGTTTGTAACTACTTTTGGCGTTATTGGTCTAATGTTCCTGCTTTTAATCAATACATTGCTGGCGCAGGATGCCTTTGCGCTTTCTAATTTAAAGCTCCAAGCAAAACTGGTGAGTGATCAACGAGAGGCAATCGCGCGCCAGATAGACAATCTCTCCTCTCCGGAATCACTAGCCAACGCTGCTGCCAAACTTGGCATGAAGCCAGCCGAAACCCCGACCTTTTTAGATTTAGCAAAAATCATTGAAGCGGCTTCGGTGAAAAATGGGTAATTTTTCATTAGCTCATAATCGAATCAGATTGTTGATTTTATTTATGGCGCTCATTATGCTCATTTTTGGGGTTCGCCTAGTGCAGGTTCAAGCACTAGAAGCAAATGAATATCGATCCAAAGCTGTTAATGAAATGGAAAAAGTTAAGACGCTTCAGGCACCCCGTGGCGACATCACAGATATCAATGGAGTTGCATTTGCGCGCAGCGTTGCCGCAACTAGCATTGTGGTAGACCAAACTCAGATCACCGATCCAGCTAGGGTGGCAGCTTTTGTAGCGCCAATTCTTGACATGAAAGTTGTAGATGTAGAAACTGCGATTACAGGTACAAAAAAATGGAGCTTAGTTGTACGGAATGCGAAGCCTGCGATTTGGCTGAAGTTAGCCGCCGCAATAGAGACGTACAATTCAGGATTTCAAGCTATGAGCCCGGTGCGAATCATTGGCTTTTTTCCAGAACGTAGTTATGTACGCGAGTATCCATCTGGAAAACTAATCGCTTCCCTTATTGGATTTGTTAACCACGAGGGAGTTGGTGCAACTGGGCTTGAATCCAGCCTGAATTCATCAATCGCGGGCGTAGACGGCAAGTATTCTTACGCAAATGGGTACAAGGCTGAGATTCCAGGATCTCAATCTGAAATTATTCCAGCACAGGCGGGTACATCGATTCGATTAACGATCGATCGTGACATTCAATGGGTGGCAGCTATGGCAATTGCTGATGCAGTTAAGTCAGCAAATGCTCTTAGCGGAACCGTAATCGTGATAGATCCTAAAACTGGGCACATCTTGGCTCATGCCACTGCACCTACCTTTGATCCGAACAACACCTCACGAGTTTCGCTAGTCCAGATGCGCAATCCATCAGTCCTAGATGTTTATGAACCTGGCTCTACTGGCAAGGTGATGACTTTAGCTGCGGCGATGGAAGAGAAAAAAATTGTGCCAGAAACTGTTCTTACAGTTCCCTATGCCCTGAAGCGTTCCGTAAAAACCTTTCGTGACCACGATCCACATCCAACTCAGCGATTAACCGCATCCGGAATCTTGGCGGTTTCAAGTAATACCGGATCAATTTTGATCGGCGAAATGCTTTCTAATGACACCTTGTATAACTATCTAACTAAATTTGGAATTGGCACGAAAACGGGATCGGGTTTACCCGGAGAATCAAATGGGATTTTGCCAAAGGTAGCCGACTGGTCTGGAACAACGGCTCCGACAGTGGCTTTTGGTCAGGGTTATTCAGTTACCGCAATGCAAGCTACAAGTGTTTTTGCAACGCTTGCAAATGATGGTGTTCGGGTATCACCTACCGTGATTGCCGGAACAAGTGATTCGAGTGGCAATTACACACCTGCCAAGAGGCGTGAAACTATTCAAGTTATTAGTACCGAAACTGCCCAAAAAATGCGCATCATGATGGAAAGTGTGGTTTCGGCAAATGGAACTGCACCAACTGCAGCAATTGCTGGATATCGAGTTGCTGGCAAGACTGGGACCGCGCAACGTATTGATGACACGTGTGGTTGTTACCGTGGATACACCGCTTCATTTATTGGTTTTGCCCCAGCCGATAAGCCTGCCTATGTCATTAGCGTTACTATTCAAGATCCGAAGGGACTGCACTGGGGTGGCACCCTAGGCGGTCCGGTTTTCAAAAAAGTAATGTCTTTTGTGCTTCAGTCAAAAGGAATTGCTCCAACCGGAACCAAAGTAGATCCTGTTGCGCTCACGGAGAAGCAGTTAATTATGGAAAAGAAGGCTGCTAGTGGCAAGACCAATTGAGGAAACGAAGCGCACGATCCAAGCAATTGCAGCCATAGTGAGTGCAACACTCCAGGGTGAGGGATTAGTTGTAGTAAGCGGTTTGGCGCAATCAAGTGGGCAAGTTCAACCAGGGGATCTATTTATTGCGCTACCTGGCGAAAAATTTCATGGCGCAGATTTTATAGCAGATGCAATTTTAAAAGGGGCGGTTGCAGTTCTGACTGACCTTGCTGGAGCAGCAAAGATTCGAGGCATCCCGGTAATTATTTGTAGTGATCCAAGGCGGGCTGCCGGCGTCGTTAGTGCTTGGTTTTACAACGAACCAATGCGAGATCTCTATAGTATTGGCGTAACTGGTACAAACGGCAAAACGACGGTAACCACCCTGCTGCACCAGATTATCTCGGGCGCTGGACGCGAAAGTGGATTGATTGGAACAGTAGATACTCGGATCGGCTCGGAAGTTTTGGCGAGCAAAAGAACCACTCCAGAAAGTAGCGATTTGCAAGTGCTATCAGCGGTCATGCGGGAACGACACATGCGAAATTTGGTCATGGAGGTCTCAAGTCATGCGATTGCATTAGAACGAATTCGGGGAAGCCACTTTGCAGTAGTTGGCTTTACAAATTTATCGCAAGATCATTTAGATTTTCATAAAACAATGGATGAATATTTCGCAGTAAAGGCGAAGCTATTCACATTTGAATTTGCCGACTTAGCAGTAATCAATATTGACGATACCTACGGGGTGAAATTAGCTTCCCAGACCGAACTACCTGTAATCAGCGTTTCGCGTCATGACTGCAATGCTACGTGGCACTATGTAGATATTGTGCGGGAGTATGTCGGTGCGCATGTTGCCATCCGGGGTAGCGGCGGAATTTTAATTGAAGGCAAAGTACAGCTGCACGGTGGATACAATTTTGACAACTTATTGATGGCAGTTGCAATCGCTAACGAGAGTGGAATCGACCCGATCGATATTGCCGCCATATTGCCACGTCTAAGCGGAGCGACAGGTCGGTTGGAATCAGTTCGGCTGGGACAAAATTTCACCGCTTTGGTTGATTATGCGCACTCACCTGATGCCGTTGCTCGAGTCTTAGAAACCGCGCATGAAATTACAGATGGGCGAGTGATAGCCGTGCTGGGTTGTGGTGGTGATAGAGATGCGGCAAAGCGTCCACTCATGGGTAAGGCGCTGCATGAAGGTGCAGATGTTGCATTTTTTACCAGCGATAATCCACGATCAGAAAAGTCAGAGGAAATTTTGCGGCAAATGACCTTAGGTCTAAATATTGTAGAACCGAGTTCGGTGATTGAAGATCGAGCTAGCGCAATACGTGCAGCAGTCAATATCGCCCAAGCGGGGGACTTAGTTGTGGTGCTAGGTAAGGGACATGAAATGGGGCAGGAAATTGATGGAGTGCTGTACCCATTCGAGGATCGGATCGAGTTAGCACGGGCAATCGAGGATAAGAAGTGATCACACTTACAGCTGGTGAAATTGGCCTACTCGTTGGTGGCGAAATCTTTTGTGATAAAGATTTATTAGTTTCTAAAGCTCCGGTGTTTGATTCTCAGTTAGCCACGCCTGGATCCATTTTCCTGGCACTTAAAGGTGAACGAGTTGATGGCCATGATTTTGCGGCCGATGCCTATCGCGCCGGTGCCATGTTTTCCTTGACATCACATCGAATCGATGGTCCTTGCATAGTAGTTGCCGATGTGTTGGAAGCTTTGTCAACGCTTGCCGCTTTCGTTCGCAGACGACTTAGTAATTTAACCGTTATAGGCATTACTGGTTCCCAAGGTAAGACAAGTACCAAAGATTTACTGGCTCACATGCTAAGTGCAGTTGGTCCAACAGTTGCTCCTGCTGGATCCTTTAACAATGATTTAGGCTTGCCAATCACGCTTCTCAATTGCGATGAGCGAACCCGCTTTTGTATTTTAGAGATGGGCGCCCGTCACAAAGGTGATATCGCGCGTTTATGCCGGATCGCTCGGCCAAATATTGGCGTGGTTCTGACTGTAGGTTCGGCGCACGTAGGTGAATTCGGATCCGTGCTGGCAATCGCGGAAACAAAATCAGAGCTAATAGCCTCGCTCGATGAAGATGGTATTGCAATTTTGGGTACCTATGACAGTTTTACCCCGGCCATGTCCAAACTACACTTCGGAAGGACCATTTACTTTGGTGATAATCAAGAGGTTCGAGCAGCCGATATTGAAATTCGTGAAGGTTGCCCACATTTTGACTTAGTTACATCTGGTGGACGCGATGCGGTCGGTATGCGTGTCGTAGGGGAACATCAAATTTCAAATGCATTGGCTGTTGCTGCTGTCGGTACCGCTTTGGAACTTCCAATTGAATTAATCGCTAGTTCACTTTCAACCGGAGAAATTTCAAGCAAGTGGCGCATGGAGATGCACGACCTAATTGGGCTTTTGCTTATCAACGATGCTTACAATGCCAATCCAGAATCAATGTCAGCAGCGTTGCGATCATTAACGCTTTTTGCGCAGGAACGGGGCGGCCAGGCTTGGGCTTTCGTTGGAAAAATGCATGAACTCGGCGAGTCTGGACCAGCTCAACACCAAACTATTGGCACCCTTGCCCAAGAGATTGGTGTTGATCACTTAGTGGCAGTTGGTGCCCCTGAGTACGGCACTAGCCAGGGGCCGATGCTTACGCACCATGTCGCCAATATTGATGATGCACTTTCTTTCGGGCAATATTTCGCAGCTGGAGATGTAGTTTTAGTAAAGGCTTCCCGGTCCGAAGGATTTGAAGTACTTGCCGAGAAGTTGGAAAGCATGTGGTTAGCCCAGAGCGGAGTTGAAAGTTGAGACAGATACTTATCTCAGGTGCATTTTCACTAGTGTTCGCGCTCTTTGGAACGCCAGTATTGATTCGACTCCTGACCAAGAAGGGTTATGGACAAATAATTCGTGATGATGGGCCAAGTAGTCACCATATTAAGCATGGAACGCCAACCATGGGTGGCATCATTTTTATTCTTGCCGCGATACTCGGATATCTATGCGCCCACTTAGTTACTGGCAATTCGGTTACCGCATCAGCGATGCTAATCATTGGATTAGTTCTTGCTCTGGGATCCATTGGTTTTGTCGATGACTGGCTAAAAGTCTCTAGACAAAACTCGAGCGGCATAAAGGGTCGATATAAATTAGCGGGACAGGCGATATCAGCTGGTGTTTTTGGATATCTTGGTCTTCAGTTTATGGATGAGGATTCGCTGACCCCGATTTCACAATATCTTTCCGGAGTTCGCGAGACAAGTATTTATTTAGGATCTGCCTTAGTTGTAGTGTGGATTATTTTGATGGTTGTGTCAGCAAGTAATGGCGTAAACCTAACGGATGGCTTAGATGGCTTAGCAATTGGTGCCTCGATCATGACATTTCTAGCCTTCGTCTTAATTGGAGTGTGGGAGTTTGGGCAAAGCTGTGCAATCAATGACGTGGTCGGTTGTTATGCAGTTAGGGATCCACTTGATTTAGCGGTACTTGCCGCTGCATTTGCAGGTGGTTGCACCGGGTTCCTGTGGTGGAATACAACGCCAGCCAAGATAATCATGGGCGACACCGGTTCCTTAGCCCTGGGTGGCGCGATCGCTGCATTCGCTGCGACTTTACGAATACAGCTACTCCTGATTCCGCTGGGAGGATTATTTGTAATAGTCACCATGTCAGTATTGATTCAAACTTTCTATTTCAAAATAAGTGGTGGCAAACGAGTATTTAGGATGGCCCCATTGCATCATCACTTTGAATTAAAGGGCTGGGCAGAAATAACAGTTGTAATTCGGTTCTGGATCATCGCTGGCTTGTCAGTAGCAATAGGCTTAGGTTTATTTTATGCCCAGTGGGTTGCTAAGTAATTCATGAGTATCAACTTTGCCAACCAGCGATTTCTAATTTTAGGAGCAGGTATAACGGGATCAGCCGTTGCCCGATCACTGAATTCACGTGGAGGCCAGGTAACCTTTGCGGATGATAATTCAGCCAGCGCCATTAAGCCGGACGCAATAGATCTAAAAGAGTTTGATGCGGTAGTCATTTCACCAGGTTGGCGCCCAGATCACCCATTAGTAAAAGCGGTTTTTGCTAGTGGTCTTGAAATTTACAATGAGATTGACTTAGCGTGGCAGATAAGGTGCGAGATCGCGCCGAAACAAAAGTGGTTGGCATTAACGGGCACAAATGGAAAGACCACAACAGTTGAAATGGCTGTTAAGATTTTACAAAAGGCAGGCTTAAATGCAGCTGCTTGTGGAAATGTTGGAGACACAGTTATTGATGCAGTAGATAGAACAGATTCATTCGAATACCTAGTTTTGGAACTTTCTAGTTTTCAATTGCATTGGGCTAAGCAAGCGCGTTTTGTTAGTGCTGCTATTTTAAATATTGCGGATGACCACCTTGATTGGCATGAAACCTTTGAATCATATGCGCAAGCAAAGTTTTCTATTCTTGAAAATACTGAAATTGGGATCCTCAATGCAGATGACCTGCAGGTCCTTACGCGTGCTAGCAGTTGGCCAGGCCGTAAAGTTTTCTTCTCACTTAAGGTACCGGGACCTGGTGAAATGGGAGTTGTCGAAGATTTACTGGTAGATCGGGCATTTGTTGATGATCCACAACAGGCGAGCGTTATCTGTGAACTTGTTGATGTTAAGCCAACGGTTCCGCACAATGTTTTAAATGCGCTTGCTGCGGCCGCCCTTGCTCGATCAGTAAACATCTCGCACGAAGTGATTCAAGCGGCGCTGCAGGAATTTCGCCCAGGCCGCCATCGTATTGAAACGATTTTCGAATCAGATTCTATTTCTTGGGTGGACGACTCAAAAGCGACAAATCCTCATGCCGCAGCTGCATCTTTAAACTCGCACTTATCAGTTGTCTGGATTGCAGGGGGATTAGCCAAAGGTGCCGATTTGAGTGGTGTGATTCAGGGGTGTAAGAGTCGAATAAAGGCGGTAATCCTCGTTGGCACTGACCGGGATTTGATTGAGCAAGCGTTGATTGAATTTGCACCTGATATTCCACGCGTAAAAATTGATCCACCTTCTGATTACATCCGGGGCGCGGGCTCTAACGCTTTTATGGAGAGTGTGGTTTTGCAGGCTGTAAAATTTGTAGCAGCAGGTGACACAGTGCTGTTGGCACCTGCCTGTGCTTCTATGGATCAGTTTATTTCCTATGCTGATCGAGGAGATCGCTTTGCCGCGGCGGTCAGGAAATTGGTCGCACATGAGCATTGATCAAAAACAGAAATTCTTTAACAAACCAGTCAATCTTTACTACATGTTGTTAGGCAGTACGATCTCGCTGAGTGTTCTTGGACTCATCATGGTCTTTTCGGCATCCTCAATTCATTCACTTGAAACACGAGGCTCCACATTTGCAATTGTGTTACGTCAATTGATTTTTTTGGCACTCTCAATTCCTATGACTTGGGTACTTTCAAGATTGTCGCTAAAACAGTGGAAAGTTATTGCACGTTTTGGGGTCTCAATTTCAGTAACTCTTCTGCTCCTTGTGCAGATTTTTGGCAAGAGCGTGAATGGAAACCGAAATTGGATCAACTTGGGCTTTGTTGATGTCCAGCCGAGTGAGATCACTAAATTTCTCATGATTTTGTGGGCAGGTTACACACTTGCTAAGCGAGAGCGAGCCGGCGCAATTCAAAGCAATGTCGTCGCATTGATTGGACCAGCCTTTTTATTATGCATGATCCTGATTATGGCTGGGAGTGATTTAGGAACCGCATCAGTTTTTGCCTTTATTGTCGCGGGATTATTGTGGGTATCTGGTTTACGACTGGGTATCTTTGGGTTTGGTCTAGCTGCTGGCTTTGCCGCACTTGCAGTTCTTATTCTTACATCGCCCTACCGGGTAGAACGCTTTTCTGTTTTTTTAAATCCGTTCGCTGAAGACCAATACAAATTATATGGTTGGCAACCAGCCCATAGCTTATTAGGTCTGGCAAGTGGCGGTTTGTTTGGCGTCGGCCTTGGTGCCAGCCGGCAAAAATGGGGAAACCTTGCGGAAGCACACACCGACTTCATCTTCGCGATCATTGGTGAAGAGCTGGGATTATTTGGAACCTTAGCAACCTTGTTGCTATTTAGTATTCTCTTATTCGCGACCTTTAAACTGGCGCTGCGTTCACATGATCCAATGGTGCGATATGTTTGTGCCGGAATTGGATGTTGGATCGCGGTCCAAACGATTCTTAATATTGGTTCTGCGACTAGTGTCTTGCCTGTGGTTGGCGTGACCTTGCCGCTAGTTTCGTACGGAGGTTCTGCGTTAGTTGCAACATACATGGGTGTGGGTTTTCTGCTGGGTGCCGCCCGCCGAGACCCATTAATCTATAAGGAGTTGCAAGCAACGGGGAGCAAATGGCTACGATAGTTTTTGCAGGTGGCGGTAGCGCAGGCCATATCGAACCAGCATTAGCGGTTGCGAGGCAATGGAAATTAACAACACCAGCTGATGAATGTATTTTCCTAGGGACGATTTCTGGCTTGGAAAATTCGCTAGTTCCGGCAGCTGGTTTTGTGCTCTCTTTGATTCCAAAAGTCAAAATATCACGCAACCCGTCAGGTAGTTGGATACGTATTCCAATTGATTTAATCTCATCTGTGCGTGCCTGCCGAAAGGTAGTAAAGGGGGCGAACCTACTTATCGGATTCGGTGGATATGTCAGTGCCCCCGCATACATCGCTGCAAAAATGAGTGGCGTCCCCATTCTTATCCATGAGGCCAACGCAAAACCAGGGTGGGCAAATCGTTTCGGTTCAATTTTTACCAAGTTTTTAGCTGTTGCCAATCCGGTTGAATCAGGCAGATTTTCCCAGGCATTATTGACGGGCTTGCCATTGCGCGCGGATGTGGTCACCGCATTTGAGGAAGCAAAAGATGATTGGAGCAAAGCTCGTCGCGCAGCCAAGGTTCGGCTGGGATTCAATGAGGTTTCCTCACTAATTTTCTTCACGGGTGGGTCTCAAGGTTCGGTTGCATTAAATAAGGTTGTGCACGCAAATCTTGAGTATTTAAATGAGCAAGGATATTCGGTACTCCACGCCGTAGGTCAATCAAATTTATTACCAGCGGCGATTGGGCAGTATCAACCAGTGCCCTATGTTCATGCGATGGCAGATGCGTATTTGGCCGCGGATTTAATAATTGGCCGAAGCGGAGCGGTAACTTGTAGCGAGTTTCGTGCCCTTGGCCGTTACGCTCTTTTCGTGCCGCTACCAATAGGAAATGGTGAACAGTTTGTCAACGCAGCTAGTTTGGTTCAGGATGGACGTGCAAAAGTTGTTGATCAGAAAATCTTTACTTCCGAGTTTCTGAGAGCAAACCTGGCTGGGCTCCTTGCGGACTCGGCGCGAGCTCCAATCGCTGGTAACGGCCAAGATTTAATGGCGGCACAAAAGATTGCAGCACTCGCTGCGTTTGCGATCAGCTCATGAAGCCAACCCTGATATCACTAATTGGAAAGCGCCTTCATTTCATTGGAATTGGTGGTACCGGAATGAGTGGATTGGCACGCATTGCGCTCTCCCACGGAATAATTGTTACTGGTTCCGACACCAAGGATTCGTCCGTACTCACTGCACTGTCCGCGCTAGGAGCCTCAGTTACCAACTCACATGAAGCACGCAATGTTGACGGAGCGAATCTTGTCGTCTTCTCAAATGCTATTTCGTCCACAAATGTAGAACGAGTGCGTGCCCAAGAGTTAAATCTTCCTATACTTACCCGCGCCGGAGCGCTTTCAGTTTTGATGTCAGAATCTAAAAGCATTGCCGTTGCCGGTACCCATGGAAAAACCACCACCTCTTCCATGCTGGCAGTTGCATTGCAATCATGTTCGGCAGATCCATCTTTTGCAATAGGTGGAAATATCACCACCTCCGGATCCAACGCCCATCGTGGCACCGGTGAAATTTTTGTAGCAGAGGCGGATGAATCCGATGGATCTTTCATTGAATACCACCCATTTGCGGCAATCGTTACCAATATTGAACATGACCATGTGGATTTCTTTGACACGCCAGAGTCGGTAGCCCAAGCTTTCCAGGATTTTGCCGCCACCATTAAGGAAAGTGGGTTTCTAACTTTTTGCGCGGATGATGCAGGTGCGCAAAGGCTTGCAGCTGTTGTGACAAAGATTCAGCTTGTTTCCTACGGCACTTCGGAATCTGCAAACTTACATATTGATAGCATCGAACTTCTGGCTATGAGTTCCAGGGCGCGGGCTATTTGGCACGGAAAGAGCGTTGGTTACATCGAGCTTCAAGTTCCGGGGGAGCACAATTTATTAAATGCGGCAGCAGTGCTGGCTACTGGTCTGCAGTTGGGTTTTCCAGCACACCAATTACTAACTGGCTTGAATCTCTTCAGCGGAACTGGGCGTCGCTTTGAAATTAAAGGAGTTGTGCATGGAGTTCGCGTGATCGATGATTACGCTCATCACCCAACTGAAATTCAAGTCACTCTAACTGCGGCCAGGCGATTAGCAGGCGATGGTCGCTTAATTGTTATTTTCCAGCCCCACCGTTTCTCTCGAACGCAAGCATTTGCGGTGGGATTTTCTAAAGCTTTAGCTAAAGCAGATCGTGCAATCGTTCTTGAAATTTATGCGGCAAGTGAAAAACCAATCGCAGGCGTTACTTCTAAGTTGATAACATCACAAATGGAAAGTGGGGAGTACATACCCAATTTTGTTGAGGTCGCAGATTCAGTAGTGGAAATGGCACAGCCAGGTGATGTCATCATGACCTTGGGTGCGGGCGATGTCAGTTCCCTTGCGCCAATTATTGTAGATGGCCTGAAACGACGATTTGCCTAAATTATGAACCGGAAAATTCTGCTTTTGCCCGTCGCGATTGTATTGGCGGCAACCACCTATATTCTGGGGTACTCCACCTTTTTTACGGTCAGCGGAGTCGAAGTGATCGGAACTGATACATCATTGAATCCGGGAGTTGTGCCGGGACAAAAACTTGCCCGAGTCGAACCACATGTAATTGCGGCAAAGATTGAAACACTCAATTGGGTAGAAAGTGCAGAAGTTTCTCGTAACTGGATTAATGGCAAGGTAACAATTGAATTAGTTGAACGAACTCCGGTGGCAATCTTTAAGAATCAAGTTATTGATGCTGCGGGCAAGAGTTTTACCTTACAAGGCCCCGCCCCAAGCCACCTAATTCAAATACAAGCTGTTGATATTTCAGCGGCAACGGAGGCGATTGAATTTATTACCTTCCTGCCGGCGGAGCTAAAGAAATCTCTGAAGACTCTGAAAGTTCGCAACACTAAGGCGCTGGTTCTTATAGTCGAAGATGATCAGCGTAAATTGGAAATTAGATGGGGTACGAGCACTGAGAATGAGTTAAAACTAAAGGTTTATAGGGCGCTGATCGCACTTGCGGAAAACGCGACAATCAAGCGAATTGACGTTTCGGCTCCGCACGCACCTATTGTTAGATAGCAGTTCAACTTTTCGAATTACTTGATCGCTGCGACACGTTATTGAATTCATGTCGGTGTTTGATAAACACGCCTACGCGCTTTAAGTTCGGGTCATTGAAAAGTAATGAATTATAAGGCTCAACTAGAGGTTTATAGTTTATAAGGAGGAATGAAGTGGCGTCACCACAAAATTATTTAGCGGTCATCAAGGTTGTAGGCATTGGTGGCGGTGGAGTCAACGCAATTAATCGAATGATCGATGTCGGTTTAAAAGGCGTTGAGTTCATTGCGATTAATACCGATGCACAACATTTATTAATGAGCGATGCGGATGTGAAACTAGATATTGGTCGCAAGACAACACGTGGTCTTGGCGCCGGCATGGATCCAGACAAAGGTCGGGAAGCAGCCCTTGATCACGCAGATGAGATCGAAGAAATTCTGCGCGGTGCGGACATGGTATTTGTTACCGCAGGTGAAGGTGGCGGAACTGGAACTGGCGCAGCCCCAGTGGTCGCAAAAATTGCAAAAGAAATTGGTGCGCTAACAATAGGTGTAGTAACTCGACCATTTTCTTTTGAAGCAAAACTTCGGGCAGCGCAAGCTGATGTTGGCATTGAAGCCTTGCGTGCCGAAGTGGATACCTTGATCGTTATTCCAAATGATCGCTTGCTCGCAATCTCAGATCGACAAATCACTTTGGCCGATGCCTTTAAAAGTGCAGACCAAGTTTTACTCTCTGGCGTTCAGGGAATCACCGAAATAATTACGCAGCCTGGTTTAATTAACCTTGATTTTGCAGATGTGAAAGCCGTGATGTCGGGTGCCGGCTCGGCACTGATGGGAATTGGTTCGGCCCGCGGAGAAAATCGCGCGATACGTGCAGCTGAACTTGCAATTTCAAGTCCTTTGTTGGAAGCATCAATTGATGGCGCGATGGGCGTACTACTTTCAGTATCAGGTGGTTCCGACCTTGGCTTGTTTGAAGTAAATGAGGCGTGCGAACTCGTTCAATCAGCAGTTCACCCAAATGCAAAGTTCATCTTCGGTACTACAATTGATGATGCATTAGGAGATGAAGTACGTATCACCGTTATCGCAGCGGGATTTGAAGGCGGCGAGCCCAAGAAGGTGGCCGCTCCAGTAATCGATGCCGCAGCCTTAAGTGGAGTTGCCGACCCGATCGCAGCCAATGACCCACTTGCTGTTGCACTTGGGCTGGAGAACGAAACGCCAAAGCGCAGGGTAACTTTTGAAGAGTTAGTGGCAGAGGATGAGATCGACGTCCCTGACTTTATGAAGTAAGGCCTTGCCTCACTTATTCACTGATCGCCGTGGCGGTGTCAGCCTCGGCGATTATGAGTCATTAAATTTTGGTTTTCATGTGGGCGATGATTCCGTATCTGTTTTTGCAAATCGAAAATCTCTTGGTCCAACCCAGTTTATGAATCAGAGCCATGGCGATGAAGTTGTGCACATAACTAACCTGGTGGAAGTAGATCCAAATTGCGATGCCTTGATCACAACAAACCCAAAAATTTCGATTGCAGTGATGGTAGCCGATTGCATTCCCTTGTTATTGATTTCAAAAGAGGCGGTAGCAGCGGTTCATGTGGGTCGAGCTGGAGTATTAAATCGAATTGCAGTGAAGGCGCTCATGGCAATGCGAAACCTTGGTGCTATTGATGTCCATGCAATTTTAGGTCCATCAATTTGTGGAAAGTGTTATGAGGTTCCCTTTGCGTTGCAGCAAACGGTAATTGCCGAACACCCAAAAGCACATGCAACGACTCACAAAGGCACACCAGCCTTGGATCTGCCAGGTGCGCTTGTTGCAGAACTTGTAGGTCAGGGAATTACCTATGAAGCTTCAACTATCTGCACTTTGGAAAGCCAGTTGCACTTTTCCCACCGGCGAAATAGCCCAACTGGACGTTTTGCTGGAGTCGTCAGCGTATGAACCGTTTTGATGAGATTGCGGCAAATTTAGAAGAAGTACAGGCAAAAATTTTAGCTGTTGCCGATCATAAAGTTACCCTGATTGCGGTAACCAAGAGCTTTCCAGCAAGTGATGTGCAGATCTTGCGGCAATTGGGGGTTACTGATTTTGGCGAGAACCGTGATGGCGAAGCTGCCGAGAAGTCGCAAGTCGTCCCTGGCACCTGGCATTTCCAGGGCCAGATTCAAAGCAACAAATTAAAGTCCATTACTTCTTGGGCCGCCGTTATTCACTCACTCGATGAGTCCAGGCACTTTGAATTAATCGAGAAGATCGCGCCCCATCCACTTTCGATATTTTTACAGGTTTCACTTGATGACGCCCATCACAGAGGTGGAACTGCAGTCGTTGACTTATACGCTTTGGCGGCTTTGGTTCAAAGTTCGGCCAACCACACCTTGGCCGGCTTGATGTCAGTACCGCCATTGGAAATGGAGCCGCAGGAGGCGTACCTACAATTAGCCAAGATCCATCAGGATTTTAAGAAGGAGTTTCCCACAGCGACATCTCTATCTGCAGGCATGAGTGGTGATTATGAGTTGGCAGTTTCCTATGGTGCGACACATGTACGAGTGGGGTCATCAATCCTCGGTTCTCGCTCGCCACGCCTGTAAACTTTGGTTATGTCTAATGCAATCCGCCGCGTCGCTAATTACCTTGGTTTGATGGATGATCCTGAGTTCGATTCTGCCCAGTCAGCAGCCACTCCGGCAGTATCACCGGCCACAGATACTCGGATCAGAACTCGTGAAGCGCGCCCTATGACAGCGGTGCGAAACAGAACTGTTGTCGAGGTAGCGCCACAACTTGATCTCCCATTATTGGATCGCATCATTACTTTGCATCCTCGTTATTACAACGAAGCTCGCACCATTGGTGAGCACTTTCGGCTAGGCAACCCGGTCATCATCAACTTAACCGAAATGGATGAGTCTGATCACAAACGGTTAGTCGATTTTGCAAGTGGTCTAGCTTTTGGTTTGCACGGAACAATTGAACGTGTCACGAAGAAAGTGTTTCTCATCTCTCCGGCAAATGTTTCAGTCAGCTCTGAAGATAAATCAACAGCTGCACAAGCAAGTTTTTTTAATCAGAGTTAATCATGTTGAGCGTTGGCTCACTGCTAGCCGGTATTCTGCAGATATTTCTCTTTGCCCTGCTTGGTCGCCTAATCTTTGATTACGTTCAGATGTTTTCTCGCACCTGGCGTCCCCGAGGCGCAGTGCTTTATTTGGTAGAAGCGATTTACACAATTACGGACAAGCCCATGAAGTTTGTTGGCCGCTATGTGCCACCGCTTCGACTTGGCCCGGTCAGTCTGGACATGAGTTTTATCGTGCTTTTTTTCGCAACTCAGCTCTTGATAGGTTTTGTGAGTCGGCTCTAATTAGCTTTAAGTAACACAACTTCTACGCCAACTTCGGCATCAACCACCGCAATTGATGTGTCCCGCTCCATTGAAATGGCCAAAACTTCATTGGCAATGTGTGATTGATCGCCTGCTATTGCTGCAGCAATAGCTTCAGTCGCATTCCAGCTAACGTTAATGCGATCTGAAATATCAAAGCCATCGCGCTTGCGACGTTCTTGAATAAATCGGATCACCTCGCGCACCCGGCCGGCTGCAATCAAGGCTGGCGTCAGTTCTAAATCAAGGGCAACGCTTTCCCCATCATGGGATGAGACGCTCCAACCAGATTTCGGAACCTCGGTTACAACCAAATCCGCCAGAGTAATCTCCCATTGATCTAAAGTCGAAGTGTCCGCGGAACGCAAACGCTTCACCAATTCCGTGGCATCGGTTGCAGCAATTGCTTTAGCAATATCTTGTACGGCGCCGCCATACTTTGCACCTAATGTTTTAAAGTTGGCCTTGACGCTGATATCAACCAAATCTCCATCGGCGGTTGCAATATCTGCAAGGTGTAAGACATTGAGTTCATCGGCGATCTCTTCCCGCATTTGCTGCGGCAAGTTTGACCAACCACTCGCCGCAATCAAGGCACGGCCCAAGGGCTGGCGAATCTTGATGCCAGACTCGGCCCGAGTCGCACGACCAAGTTCAACAATACGGCGGGTCAGTGCGACTTGTGCCCCTAGCTCTGGATCGATAACCATTTCATCCGCAACTGGAAAATCGGAAAGGTGTACTGAAGATGGCGCAGCTACATCGGTTGGCCGCACGAGCTCTTGCCATACCTGCTCGGCAATGAATGGAACGAGTGGAGCCAGCAACTTTGTTAAAGTAACTAGACACTCGTGAAGCGTCCCGAGTGCTGCCACATCGCCATCCCAGAATCGACGGCGTGAGCGTCGCACATACCAGTTTGATAAATCATCTATGAATCGCGCCAGCGATCGACCAGCAATTTGGGAATCAAAATCTGTTAACGCCGCATCTACTTCCTGCACTAATAGGTTTAGTTCAGAAATTATCCATCGATCCAGCAATGGTCGATCCGAAAGGGCGGGAGTTTGGGAAATCTCAAAGTTAGCTGCTTTGGCATACAAGGCGTGGAAAGATACGGTGTTCCAATAAGTTAATAAAGTTTTACGGACAACTTCGTTAATGCTTTCATGGCCAACTCGGCGCGATGCCCATGGGGAACCTGCGGCCAACATGTACCAACGAACCGCATCTGCGCCATGTTGATCCATCAGCGCCATCGGCTCCAAAACATTACCCAAGTGCTTGCTCATTTTGCGACCATCCTTATCCAAGATGTGACCGAGGCAAAGGACCGTCTTGTAGGAAGATTGATCAAAGACCAAGGTTCCGATTGTCATCAGGGTATAAAACCAACCCCTGGTTTGATCAATTGCCTCGCAGATAAAGTCTGCCGGATAAGAGTTTGCAAATTTTTCTACCGAGCCTTTTTGGTGCGGATAGCCCCATTGGGCAAAGGGCATGGCACCTGAGTCATACCAACAATCAATTACTTCGGGTACTCGAACCATGGTTAGTTCGCATTGATCACATGCAAAAGTGATCTCATCTACAAATGGGCGGTGTGGATCAAGGTTGGAAAGCTCTTGGCCAGCCAGCGTTCCTAACTCCTTTAGTGAATCAACGCAGATTTCATGCTTATTTTCGCAACGCCAAATTGGCAGTGGCGTACCCCAATAACGATTACGTGAGAGCGCCCAATCCACATTATTATTGAGCCAATCACCATAGCGTCCCTCCTTGATCGTCGGTGGATGCCAATCTGTTGCCGCATTCTCGCGAAGCAACGCATCCTTGATAGATGTGGTGCGGATGTACCAAGCAGGTTGGGCGTAATACATCAACGCGGTATGGCAACGCCAGCAATGTGGGTAAGTGTGCTCATACTGCTGATGCTTATACAAAGCACCGCTAGCTTTGAGTTCTTTAACCAATTGTTTATCGGCATCTTTGAAGAAAATGCCACCCACAACGGGAACATCCTTTAAAAATGTTCCATCTGGCGCAATTGGATTGACTACTGGCAAGCCATAACTACGACATACCGCTAAGTCATCGGCACCGAATGCAGGTGCTTGGTGGACCAAGCCGGTGCCATCCTCTGTTGTTACATATGTAGCTAAAACGACAAAGTGTGAATCCGGAATTTCGATGTAAGCAAAAGGTCGCTGGTAAGTAATCCGCTCCAGTTCTTTTCCGAGCATACTTTTGATAATTTTTTTATCGCCTTTGACCGATTCCATAAGTGCTTTGGCAACAACAAGTACTTCGGTTCCTTCATCAACGGTGACTTCAACTGCCACATACTCAACCTCTGGGTGAACCGCGACCGCAGTATTTGCAACTAATGTCCATGGGGTGGTGGTCCACACCAGAAGTGAGGCCTGCAAAGTTGCGAGCTCTCCGGATGTAACTGGAAGACGAACAAAAACTGAAGGATCCACCACGGTTTCATATCCTTGGGCTAATTCGTGATCTGAGAGCCCAGTGCCGCAACGCGGACAATAAGGGGCAACTCGATGATCTTGGACTAATAGACCTTTCTTCCAGATTTCTTTGATTGACCACCAGACCGACTCAATGTATTCCGGTGACATGGTCCAGTAGGCCTCATTAAAATCGACCCAAAATCCCATTCGTTCAGTCATGTCGGTAAATGCACCTACATGACGTTGCACAGATTCCCGGCACTTATTATTAAATGCAGCAATTCCATATTTTTCGATGTCGCCTTTCCCAGTAAAACCAAGTTCCTTTTCCACCGCGATTTCAACTGGCAAGCCATGACAATCCCAACCTGCTTTACGCAATACATACATCCCCTTCATCGTGTGAAAGCGGGGGAATACATCTTTAAATACTCGTGCCTCAATATGGTGAGTTCCAGGCATGCCATTAGCAGTTGGCGGACCCTCATAAAATGTCCATGCTGGCGCACCTTCGCGCGCGGCTAAGGTTTTTTCAAAGATCTCATTTTCGCGCCAGAACTTTAAAATCAAATGTTCGACAGCAGGCAGATCTACAGCTGCGGCGATGGCACGAAATGGCATAAAAAACCTCCAGAAAATTAATCTGGAGGGACGATCTTTGCTGCTGCAACGATCGCGGTACCACCCGCCTTGCCGCTAACCGTGGTTATCTAGGTAGCGGCCACTTGATGTCTCGGGTGCGCTGGTTCTAGTTGGGCCAATAGCCCATTTCTTCCAGCTGGCTCGTGAGGTGATAGCCCCGTCAACGCCATTTATACGAGATCAATAGTGTACTTGATGCCGGAGCCAAAGATTGACCGTGGCGCAATTGCTAACTAAGGGCTAATCGGCATAGGGTTCGCGACATGCCTCAGAAGCCGATCAAAAAAGTTGCAGCAAAAAAGGTGTTGCCGGCAAAGAAGGCGGCGCCGGTAAAAAAGATCGCTAAGCAGGCTGCGCAAATAAAGAAGGTGGCGAAAAAGGCGGTACCAGCGAAGCAGGCTTCGGTAAAAAGCATTCCAGTTAAGAAAGCGCCTGGAAAACCATTTCCCTCTAAAACCACTTTGACCGTTGATGAGAAATCTCAAACAGTTTCAGTTTCAACAATTATCGCACCAATCGTTGTACCAGTTATTGAAGAGCGCCGATTGGTTATGCCACCGCCACCGCGTCCAGTCAAGAGTGGCAAAAAGGTTGCGCCTTTAAAGCCAATCAAAGTCGCCCCCATTCCAATTGTCGTTGCTGAAAGCGAAACTCCTTGGACCGCGGCTGAGCTCAAAGTGGTTAGGACTGAGATTTCTAAGGAGCTGGAACGGCTGCGCACAGAGCTGGCACTTGTTGAAGTTGAAATGGATGAATTGATTCAAGAGTCTGGGGAAGGTGCTGGTGATGATCAGGCTGATGCCGGAACAAAAACTTTTGAGCGCGAACATGAAATGTCATTGGTAATTAATGCACGTGACATGGTTTTGCAAACTGAACGCGCATTAGAGCGAATTGATTCTAAGAATTATGGAAATTGCGAAGAGTGTGGCTCGCCAATTGGTAAAGCTCGCCTACAAGTTTTCCCGCGCGCAACGCTGTGCATGTTGTGTAAGCAGAAGGAAGAACGGCGCTAATAGTGCTCAAATGGCGCACACTCTTTGGTGTTGCCTGGTTTGTTTGGCTCCTCGATTTAGCTACCAAGCTCTGGGCGGTTAACACCCTTTCCAATCGCTCAGAGATAAAAGTCTTTGGTAATTTTTTGCAACTTACTTTGATAAGAAATCCAGGGGCGGCATTTTCCTTTGCCGAAGGAGCAACGATTTTCTTAACCCTCTTTGGTTTACTAGCCCTGGCAACAATTTTCTACTTTTCCCATCGAATTACTTCAAAGGGATGGGCGGTAGCACTTGGCTTCCTGATGGGCGGAATTCTTGGAAATCTGGTGGATCGCATCTTCCGCGAACCTGGGATCCTGCGTGGCCATGTGATTGACTGGATACAACTACCAAATTGGCCGGTATTTAACATCGCTGATTCAGCAATTATCATCGCAGCTGTGATCTCGATGGTTCTGTCGGCACGTAATATTCCGCCAATAACAAGGGTACAGTCGCATTCGTGAGCGGTAGAGAACTTCGTACCTTATTGGTGCCAGAAGGAGTAGCTGGGGAGCGCATTGATAGCGCACTAAGACGTGTACTCGGTTTGTCCCGCACCGCCGTTGTTAAGTTGCTGGAAGATGGTGACATCACCACCAATGGCAAGCCAATGCCAAAGTCAGATCGTGTGAGCGCTGGCCAACTGATAGAAGTATTGATGCCGGCACCAATTAACGCCGATCCAATTCCATTAACACCTATTGCTGGCTTAAGCATCATTTACGATGACCGCGATATTGTCGTGATCGATAAACCGGTTGGTTGTGCCGCACACCCAAGTCCCGGTTGGACTGGACCGACAGTTGTGGGCGCGCTGATGGCAGCTGGTTACTCAATATCAACTAGCGGCCCAGCCGAGCGACAGGGAATTGTTCATCGACTTGATGTTGGAACAAGTGGCTTGATGATCGTTGCCAAAAGTGACAAAGCTTTTCATGTTCTAAAAGATGCATTTAGAAATCGAACCGTGGACAAGGTGTATCACGCACTTGTTCAGGGACATCTGGATCCAACAACTGGAACAATTGATGCACCTATCGACCGTCACCCCAAAGAGGATCACCGCTTTGCAGTTGTTGCAACCGGCAAGGACTCAATTACACATTATGAGGTAATTGAATTTTACCGTGGCGTATCAATGGTAAAAATCGAATTAGAAACCGGTCGTACTCACCAAATTCGAGTGCACTTTTCCGCACTTCACCATCCATTGGTTGGAGACACGACATATAACGCAGATCCGGTTTTGGCTAAGAGTTTAGGCATGTCTCGGCCATGGTTGCACGCAGCTGAACTGCAGTTTGCCCATCCAATCACTGGCCAGAAACTTGAGTTTCAGGCGCCCTATCCAGCCGATCTCACACGCTCATTGGCGTTGCTATCCGACGCAGTTCTGCCTTAACCACTAATCTCATTACTCATGGCTAAGGATAATTTCGTACACCTTCACGTTCACACCGAGTACTCGATGCTAGATGGTGCCGCTCGTGTAACCGATCTGATGGCCGAGGTTAAGGCGCAAGGTATGCCAGCCATTGCGATGACAGATCACGGAAATGTATTTGGTGCTTTTGATTTTTATAAGGCGGCAAAAAAAGCTGATGTAAAGCCAATAATTGGAATTGAAGCTTATGTAGCCCCAGAATCTCGTTTTGATAAAAAGCGTGTGAAGTGGGCCGATGGTGGCGAAGATGATGTGTCCGGTGGTGGTGCCTATACCCACATGACGATTTTGGCGGAGAATAATGAAGGCTTGGCTAACCTTTTTAGATTGTCCTCCCTTGCATCTTTGGAAGGCTTCTACTACAAGCCCCGCATGGATCGCGAACTGCTGGCCCAGTATGCAACGGGATTAATCGCAACAACCGGCTGTCCAGGTGGCGAAATTCAGACTCGACTGCGAATGGGTGCCTACCAAGAAGCAATAAATGCGGCAAGTGCCTACCGGGATATCTTCGGTAAGGAGAACTTCTTTTTAGAAATCATGGATCACGGAATCGAAATTGAGTCTCGGGTAAAGCGCGATTTATTAAAACTTGGAAAGGATCTGGGCCTGCCATTGCTGGCTACAAATGATTTGCATTACACCTTGCAATCAGATGCCGGAGCCCACGAAGCGTTGCTTTGCGTGCAATCAGGTTCAACCTTGGCCGATCCTAAGCGATTCAAATTTGCTAATGATTCCTTTTACCTCAAAACACCTGCCCAAATGCGGGAACTTTTCAAGGAGCTGCCAGAGAGCTGTGACAATACGTTGTTGATCGCCGAACGTTGTAATGTCACTTTGCGCGAAGGTGAAAACCTTTTGCCGCAGTTTGAAGTTCCAGTAGGTGAAACTGAAGACTCTTGGCTTAAAAAAGCTGCGCAACTTGGGCTGAAAGAGCGTTTAGGAGCAGGTATCACACGGGCGCATGAGCAACGGCTGCAGTATGAACTAGGCGTGATGGAGAAGATGGGTTTTCCAGGCTACTTCCTGGTGGTCGCCGATCTAGTAGGACATGCAAAAAAAGTTGGAATTCGAGTTGGCCCAGGACGAGGATCGGCCGCAGGTTCACTTGTTGCCTATGCGCTCGGAATAACCGGTCTGGATCCGTTGGCGCATGGTTTGTTGTTTGAACGTTTTTTAAATCCAGAACGTATTTCCATGCCCGATATTGATTTGGACTTTGATGAACGTCGACGCAGCGAAATGATTCGATACGCAACCAATAAATATGGCGAAGATCGGGTCGCCCAGATCATTACTTACGGAACGATTAAATCTAAACAGGCGATAAAAGATTCAACCCGAGTGCTGGGGTATCCATACGTTGTTGGGGAAAAACTCACTAAAGCATTGCCGCCTTCGGTCATGGGTAAAGATATTTCCTTAGCTGGTGTATTTGATCCAAAGGATGATCGATATGGTGAAGCTGGCGAATTCCGAGCTTTGTATGAATCAGATGCCGATTCAAAACGAGTAGTGGATACGGCCCGGGGTTTGGAAGGTCTCAAGCGGCAATGGGGGGTACATGCCGCTGGCGTAATTTTGTCGCGCGAACCTTTGCTTGATGTAATTCCAATCCATCGACGAGAAGCCGATGGTGCCATCATCACCCAATTTGATATGGGAGCCTGCGAAGCAACTGGGTTGCTTAAAATGGATTTCTTGGGACTTCGTAATCTTTCCGTTCTAGATGATTGCCTGCTCAATATCAAAGCAAATCAAGGTATTGATGTGGTTCTGGAAGATTTAACTTTGGATGATCCAAAGACCTATCAGTTGCTAAGTCGGGGTGACACATTAGGAGTGTTCCAGCTAGACGGTGGCCCCATGCGCCAGTTGCTCAAGAGCATGTCGCCGGATTCTTTTCAAGATATTTCCGCGGTTATCGCACTTTATCGACCCGGCCCAATGGGGGAGAATGCGCACAACAACTACGCTGATCGCAAAAATAAACGCAAACCGGTAGAGCCTATTCACCCCGAGTTATCTGAGGCTTTGCAGGACATACTCGGTGACACTTACGGGTTAATTGTTTATCAAGAGCAGGTGATGGCTATTGCCCAAAAAGTTGCCGGCTTCTCACTTGGTCGAGCAGATCTTTTACGAAAAGCAATGGGTAAGAAGAATAAAGAGATTCTTGATAAGGAGTATGTGCCATTTGAAGGTGGAATGAAGCAAAATGGTTTCTCTACCGCGGCCATTAAGCGGTTATGGGACACCCTGATTCCTTTCTCTGATTACGCCTTTAACCGAGCTCACTCAGCTGGTTATGGTGTCGTTTCCTACTGGACCGGTTATTTAAAGGCTAATTATCCAACTGAATACATGGCCGCGCTTTTGACATCGGTGCGTGATGATAAAGATAAATCCGCGCTTTATCTTTCCGAATGTCGGCGCATGGGAATTAAAGTCCTTCCTCCTGATGTGAATGAATCTGATGCCGAGTACACCCCACGTGGGACCGATATTCGGTTTGGGTTAGCGGCCATCCGAAATGTTGGCGAAGGTGTCGTAGCCTTGATTAAAAACGCGCGGGTAGCGAAAGGTCACTTCACATCATTTGCAGATTTTCTAGTCAAGGTTGATGCGCAAGTGTGCAATAAGAAAACTATTGAATCTTTAATTAAAGCTGGCGCATTTGGTTCACTTGGGTCAACTCGCAAGGGGCTAATGGCGGTGTACCTGGAAGCAATCGATTCCGTGATTGAAGCGAAGCGGGCCGAAGCGATTGGCCAGTTTGATCTTTTCGGTGGCGAATCAGCAACGGCAATTTCTGGTTTAGCCATTCAAGTCCCAGTCGGTGAGTGGGATAAGGCGATACTTCTCTCGTACGAGCGAGAAATGTTGGGCCTATATGTTTCCGACCATCCATTACTTGGAGTGGAACATGTTTTGCGGGCAAACACAGATTTATCTATTAGCGAGTTAATAGATGATGGGGCCCAGCATGAATCAATTGTGACTATCGGTGGGCTGATAACAAGTATTACCCGAAAGGTTTCTAGGCAAGGGGCATCGTGGGCGGTCGTAACCGTTGAAGATTTGGAAGGTTCACTAGAAGTTTTGTTCTTTGCAAATACTTACAATCAGTACTCAATTTCATTAACCGAAGATCGAATCGTCACTATTCGGGGACGGGTAGATCGACGGGAAGAAACTTTGCGGTTTACCGCGTTAGAAATGTCGATGCCAGATATAAATGTTGGCCCAGCCGGGCCCCTTGTTATTTCTTTGCCAATTCAACAGTGCACGCCACCTGTTGTAGAACGGATTAAAGAGATTTTGCGTTCACATCCGGGTAAGCGGGAAGTCCATCTGCAGCTAAATGACAATGGAAATAGCACGGTAATGAAGGTTGATGCTTTGATCACATCATCGCCAAGTTTAAGCGCAGACCTAAAATCTATTTTGGGTGCTAACTGCCTGGTCTAAATTCCCTCGGCAAAGAGTGAGCCAGAGCCGATACAATCGCTAAATGATTCGTACCGTTGACCTGCGCGGGAGATCTTTGTCTAAAGCCCAATACAACCTAGAGCTTCCACGAGCCAGTCTTGATGTGGCCGAGGCGATGGTGCTGATCGCTCCAATCCTGGCGCGGGTTAAAAATGGAAACGAATCAGATTTAATAAAATTGGCGCAAGAGTTTGATGGGGTTACGCCGGTAAGTATTCGGGTACCAGAGGCTGCACTAGCCAAAGCGCTGGCCGAACTTGCGCCCACTATACGAACCGCTCTCGAACTTTCAATTGAACGGATCAGGAAGGTTCACAACGATCAAGTACGATCCGAGAAAACCACCTTAGTTGTTGATGGCGGAACGGTCACGGAAAAATGGATTCCAGTTGACCGCGTGGGACTTTATGTTCCGGGTGGACGTGCGGTCTATCCAAGCAGTGTGATGATGAATGTCATTCCGGCGCAAATTGCCAAGGTTGCATCAATTGCGATCGCGTCACCTCCGCAAAAGGAGTTTGCCGGTTTGCCGCACCCAACAATTCTGGCAACTTGTGCCCTGCTTGGAATTACCGAGGTGTATGCAGTTGGTGGTGCCCAAGCGATCGCACTCTTTGCATATGGCATGGAAGGTGTTTGCCAAAAAGCTGATCTTGTGACCGGACCCGGCAACATTTATGTGGCGGCCGCAAAGCGGGCATTACGCGGCATTGTTGGAATTGATTCCGAAGCTGGTCCAACCGAAATCGCGATCTTGGCTGATTCATCTGCGATCGCGGCAGATGTCGCCGCAGATCTTATTAGCCAAGCCGAACACGATGTGATTGCGGCCGCAATTTTGGTTACCGATTCACCCGAACTTGCCACAGCTGTTGCAGTGGAACTCGATTTTCGAGTGGCAGCGACAAAACATGCGGATCGAATTCGCACCGCCTTGTCCGGAGTTCAATCTGCAATTGCACTAGTGGACAACATCGAACAAGGTCTGGCAGTTGTTAATGCTTACGCGGCCGAACACTTAGAAATTCAAACGCGTAATGCCCGTTCGGATGCGGCATTGATTCGCAATGCCGGAGCAGTTTTTATAGGGCGCTTCGCACCAGTTTCACTTGGCGATTATTCGGCTGGATCAAACCACGTTTTGCCTACGGGTGGTTGCGCCTGTCACGCAAGTGGTTTATCAGTGCAAACTTTCTTACGGGGGCTGCATTTTATCGAGTATGACAAAAAAGCATTTATCGAAATTTTAGATACCGTGGTAACCCTTGCTAATGCGGAGGATCTGCCTGCCCATGGTGAAGCAATGCGCGCCCGATTAGAAAATTTGTGATGAGCTGGCCTACCTGGTTGCCACTTCGTGCGACTTTGCAACCACTGTCACCTTATGGTGCGCCTCAAGTACCTGCGCAAGCTTGGCTGAACACAAATGAGAATCCGTACTCGCCCTCACCTGCACTGCAGAAATCAATTACCGCAGCGGTGGCAAAGGTCGCGGGAAATCTCAACCGATACCCTGATCGTGACGCGTTGGAGTTGCGCAAAAAATTGGCTAGTTACATCAATGAGCAAAGTGGAACCCAGTTTTCTGCGGAAAATATTTGGGCCGCAAATGGAAGCAATGAGATAATTCAATCCATCTTTTTAGCATTTGGTGGCGGAAGCGTCCTAGGATTTACGCCTTCCTATTCCATGCATTCACTAATTGCAAAGGTTTCGGGTACGCCCTGGATTGATGGTCGACGCAACGCTGATTTCTCCTTGAACCTGGCAGCGGCAGTTGCTGAAATTGAGCGAAACAAGCCAAGCCTTACCTTTATTACAACACCAAATAATCCAACCGGGGGAGCGATCGCAATTGCTGAGATTCAAGCTCTAGCCGATGCCGCCAGAGCCAATGGCGGATTATTAATTGTCGATGAGGCATATGCCGAGTTTTCCCAAGAGAAATCAGCAGTTACCCTCGTTGCCGATAATCCGCATGTTGTTGTAATTCGAACAATGAGTAAAGCATTTGCTTTTGCCGGCGCAAGAGTGGGTTATCTGGTGGGGGATGCGGCAATTAAGGATGCGATGATGATTGTTCGTTTGCCCTATCACTTAAGTTCATTAACCCAAGCCGCGGCCCAGGTTGCGATTGATCACAGGGCTGAACTCTTAGGTGGCGTCGCTACCCTGATCGCAGCTCGTACTTCAGTTGTCAATGAGCTCCATTTGCTGGGTCTAGCCACGATTCCAAGTAGTGCTAACTTCATTTTGTTCACTGGCTTCAAGCAAGAAGCACCACAACTGTGGGCCGCACTTCTTGAAAAGGGTGTTCTGATTCGAGATGTGGGATTATTGGGGTATCTAAGGGTCACAATTGGCAATGAAGCCGAAAATAAGTTATTTATCACCGCCCTGAAAGAGCTCAGTTAAAGGAGAAAGTATGAGAACAGCACGTGTTGAAAGAAAAACCAAAGAGTCACAGGTACTTGTTGAACTCAATCTTGATGGTCAGGGAATCATCGATGTTGCAACTGGTGTTCCCTTCTTTGATCACATGATGTCGCAACTGGGTAAACACTCTGGCTTTGATCTAACGGTTAAGGCCACTGGCGATGTAGATGTCGATTCGCATCACACCGTGGAAGACACCTCGCTTGCTTTCGGTCAGGCGCTGCGGGAAGCACTTGGCGATAAAGCTGGTATTCGCCGATTTGGAGATTCCATGGTGCCACTTGATGAAGTCCTGGTGCAGGCCGCGGTTGACCTTTCGGGCCGACCATATTTAGTGCATCGCCAGCCCGAGATTGTCGAACTTATCGGAACCTTCGATACAACCATGGGTAAGCACATTTGGGAATCAATTGTTGCCGAAGCGCGAATCGCACTACATATTCGTGTGCTGGAAGGTCGCAATGCCCACCATGTTTTCGAAGCGCAGTTCAAAGCGGTTGCCCGCGCATTGCGAGATGCAGTTTCACTTGATGGCAGAGTTGCTGGCATTCCATCAACAAAAGGTTCTCTTTGATCGCAATTCTTGATTACGGTTCGGGAAATCTGCGATCTGCTGAACGCGCTTTTGCAACGGCCGGAAAAGATGTTGTCGTAACCTCCGACCGCACCGTCGCATTGCAAGCACAGGGATTAGTGGTTCCAGGTGTTGGTGCATTTGCTTCCTGCATGAATGGTTTAAACGCAGTCGATGGAGCGGAAATCGTGCGCGAACGCCTGCGCCGAGAGCGTCCAGTCTTAGGTATATGTATTGGTATGCAAATTATGTTTAGCCAAGGTACCGAGCATGCTGACGGCCAAGCTCATACCGGGATCGGGATTTGGGAAGGTGTTGTTTCAAAGTTAGCCGCCCCAATTTTGCCGCATATTGGTTGGAACACGGTCACAACCGATGCCAACTCGATTTTGTTTGAAGGCGTGGCCGAAGAATCCTTTTACTTTGTTCATTCATATGCAGCGAAGGTCGCGGCTGGAAAAATGCAAGCTTGGAGCAAACACGGCGAAGAGTTTCTGGCGGCAGTTGAAGATGGTTACATGTGTGCCACCCAGTTTCACCCGGAAAAATCCGGTGCGGCTGGTTTAGCCCTGATTAAGAATTGGGTGGGATCGCTATGAGTTACCTAGAACTTTTGCCAGCCGTTGATGTGAAAGATGGCCGAGCGGTTCGATTAGTGCAGGGGGAGTTGGAACGGGAAAGTATCTATGGGGCACCGCTGGAAGTTGCGCTGGAGTTTCAGGCCGCCGGTGCCGAATGGCTGCACCTAGTAGATCTGGATGCAGCTTTTGGACGCGGCGAAAACTCAGCGCTCTTGGCCGAAGTTGTTGGAAAGTTAGATATCAAAGTCGAACTCTCTGGTGGAATTCGCGATGATGAATCGTTGAAGCGGGCACTTGCCACCGGCGCTCGACGAGTTAATTTAGGAACTGCGGCCCTGGAAGATCCCGAATGGACCGCTCGGGTAATTGCCGAAAATGGAGATCGAATTGCAGTGGGGCTAGATGTCCGCGGCCACACACTTGCCGCACGCGGGTGGACTAAAGAGGGTGGCGATTTATTTGAAACGATTCAACGCTTAGATCGTGATGGTTGTGCCCGTTATGTTGTTACAGATGTTGTGAAAGATGGAACATTGACCGGGCCAAACTTAGAACTTTTACAAGCTGTCTGTGCCGCTACCAGCAAGCCGGTGATTGCAAGCGGGGGTATCTCATCGTTAATAGATATTGCGGCATTGACGGCGCTGCGCAGCATTGGCGTCGAGGGTGCAATTATTGGAAAGGCGTTGTACGCCGGGGCCTTCACCCTAGAAGAAGCTCTTCGGGTCAGCCGACAATGACGCTTTCGGTTCGCATTATTGCCTGCCTAGATGTAACCGATGGCCGAGTTGTCAAAGGGGTGAACTTTACTAACTTGATCGATGCCGGCGATCCGGTAGCGATGGCCGCTTTATATGGAATCGAAGGTGCGGATGAGTTAACATTTTTAGATATTTCGGCAAGTTCAGCAGGGCAAGAAACTACCTTAGATGTTGTCCGCAGAACTGCAGAGCAAGTTTTCATTCCATTGACCGTCGGCGGCGGTATTCGCTCTGTAGCCGATGTCGATAAATTATTGCGGGCCGGTGCCGATAAAGTTTCAATAAATACCGCGGCCATAGCACGACCCGAATTAATTGCAGAAATAGCAGACCGATTTGGTTCCCAAGTACTTGTCTTGTCAGTTGATGCCCGCCGGGCAAGAACGGAATCAGGTTTTGAAGTAACAACACATGGTGGCCGGGAAAGCTCAGGACTGGATGCTCTTGCCTGGGTAGAAAAAGCTTGTGGCTTAGGCGTGGGCGAGATCCTGCTAAATTCCATGGATGCCGATGGCACTCGGGCTGGCTACGACATTGGCATGATCAAGGCAATTCGCGCCGTAGCCAAAGTCCCGCTGATCGCTAGTGGTGGGGCGGGGGCGCTACAAGATTTCAGTTCAGCATTGGATGCCGGCGCCGATGCCTTATTAGCGGCCAGTGTCTTTCACTTTGGCGTTCATCGCATTGGTGATGTGAAGTCATATCTGGCAAAGCACAACTATCCGGTGCGCAGCAATCACCCGCAATAGGGCAGAATCGGCGTATGAGAACCGTCAATCCGCAAATTCTGGCGTTGCTGAAAGATCGGGGCGGGCTGATTCCGGCGATTGTTCAAGATGACACTTCTTTGGAAGTTTTAATGCTGGCATATATGAACTTGGAATCTCTTTCCTTGACACTTTCAACTGGCAAAGCTACTTATTGGAGTCGCAGCCGCAATGAGCTGTGGGTAAAAGGAGCGACATCTGGCCATTTTCAGGAGATTCATTCAGTAACCCTCGATTGTGATGGCGATGCGCTACTGCTGCGCATCACGCAGACCGGTGCCGCCTGTCATACCGGCGATCGCACCTGTTTTCACACCCCACTGGAACTAGGTAATTGAAATGAACCTGGAAGAGTTTCGCACCTTCGCAAAAATTTTCAATGTGATTCCGGTATCAAGGCGTTTGTTAGCCGATGGCGAGACTCCATTAGGTGTATATCGTAAATTGGCTAAAAACGCGGCAAATACTTTCCTGCTTGAGTCAGCTGAGCATGGTGGCACCTGGTCTCGTTACTCATTTATTGGTGTCCGAAGTGAAGCTACCTTAAGTGAGAAAGATGGGGTTGCTTATTGGCAAGGCAGCGCACCGGCAGGTGCACCAACTGGCATTGATCCGTTACAAGCACTTGGACTTTCGGCAGCGCATTTGAAATCACCACAGATTACGGGTCTACCGCCGCTGACCGGTGGCTTTGTTGGTTTCATGGGCTACGACGTCGTACGCCGGCTGGAGCGAATTCCTAATCTGAGTATTAAAGATATCGCCTTGCCGGAACTCTCATTTATGTTAACTAGTGATCTGGCGGTGCTCGATCACAGTGATGGCACAATTACTTTGATCGCAAATGCAATTAACTGGGATGGCAGTGATGATCGAATTGATGAAGCCTACGAATCTTGTACAGCTCGATTAGATCGCATGCAATCGGAGCTTTCGACCTCACTTGCCGGAGATGCGACCCAAATTCCAGATTTCTCATTGCCAACTTATGATGCAAATATAACGCCAGAACAATACAAAGCCGGCGTTCTTCAGGTAAAAGCAGAAATTGTTGCGGGTGAAGCTTTTCAGGTTGTTCTATCGCAGCGCTTTGCCATGCCTTGTACTGCAGATGCGATCGATGTCTATCGCATGTTACGTTTGAACAACCCTTCACCATACATGTACTTATTTAGATTTAATGATGGCATTGAAATTGTCGGCTCAAGTCCTGAGGCATTAGTTAAGGTAAATCAAAAAGATGTCATGATCCACCCAATCGCCGGAACTCGAAGGCGCTCTGAGAATCCGGAAGAAGATCAACGTTTGGCTGAAGAACTTTTGGCGGATCCAAAAGAACGGGCAGAGCACTTGATGTTAGTTGATCTGGGACGCAATGACTTAGGTCGGGTGTGTACACCAGGAAGTGTTGAAGTTATTGATTTTATGCATATCGAACGGTACTCACATGTGATGCACATTGTTTCAACTGTCATTGGAAAGCTGAAAGATCAGGTAACCCCGGTGCAAGCCTTGTTTTCGGTTTTTCCGGCTGGAACTTTGTCCGGCGCGCCAAAACCACGAGCTATGGAGTTAATTGAGGAAATTGAAACTACCCGCCGCGGTGTCTATGGCGGAATCGTTGGCTATCTAGATTTCACCGGAAATCTAGATACTTGCATCGCAATTAGAACCGCTTTATTACATGATGGTATTGCTTATGTCCAAGCAGGTGCCGGGATCGTCGCTGATTCCGACTCAGAAACTGAAAATCAAGAGTGCCACAGTAAAGCAGCTGCCGTTTTAACTGCGGTCCATGCAGCTAATAGATTGCGGAAAAATTAATGAGTGAGCTATTACCGATACTAATTTCGGTAATTATCGTAACCGTACTCGTTGTAACGCTGAGTAAAAAATTGAAGTTGTCATCGCGTTACGAACGCAAACCGCGCGAACTCAATACCTGGAGCGCCCTGGACCAAGGAATCGATCCAACGGAGGAGAAAAGTTTATGAGCGTGCTGGCTTCGATCATTGAAGGCGTCCGCGAGGATTTAGCCGAGCGCCGGCTTCCGATGGGACAGATTCAGGAAGCAATGGAGGTTGCGCCGGTAGTTCGGGACGCCTTGCCCGCACTACTTACGCCAGAAATCTCGGTCATTGCCGAAATCAAACGCTCCTCACCAAGTAAAGGCTCACTTGCACCAATAATAGATCCGGCAGGATTAGCCGAACAGTATCAAGTGGCGGGGGCAGCTGTCGTAAGTGTCTTAACCGAGCAACGCCGATTTGGCGGAACGTTGACAGATCTGGATGCGGTGCGAAAAGCAATTGAACTTCCAATTTTGCGAAAAGATTTCATGATCGATGAGTATCAGTTTTATGAAGCCCGCGCACATGGCGCCGACGTGGTTTTATTGATTGTTGCCGCACTCAGTCGGAATCAGTTACTGGATTATTTTCAGTTAAGTACCGAGCTTGGGATGCGCACACTTGTAGAGGTACATACCGCCGATGAACTTGAAAGAGCGTTAGATATTTCACCAGAGATCATCGGAGTTAACTCGCGAAACTTAAAGAGCCTGGCGGTCGATACTGAGGTTTTCGCACAATTAATTCCGCAAATTCCATCCCACATTGCACGGGTAGCTGAATCTGGAATTTCAACCCGCGCCGATGTGGAAGCAGCCCATAATTGTGGGGCAACTGCGATCCTGGTTGGCGAGGCGTTGGTGCGCGCTGAAACTCCATCAGTTGCGATCAAGCAATTGCTCGGTAGGATTTAGAGTATGAAGAGTTTTGATGCAATTGGTGAAGTAGGCCATTTTGGCCAATATGGAGGTCGCTTTGTGCCAGAGGCGCTAATTGGCGCATTGGATGAGTTGGAAGCAATTCACAATCAATCCCAGAAGGACCCACTTTTTTTAGCTGAACTTGCCGAACTTCATCGCACCTACACCGGCCGGCCTAGCATCATCACCGAAGCAAAACGTTTCTCTGAGCATGCCGGTGGGGCCAGAATTTTTCTTAAGCGGGAAGATCTCAATCACACCGGCAGCCACAAGATCAACAATGTGTTGGGTCAAGCGCTGTTAACAAAGCGCATGGGTAAAAAACGCATCATTGCCGAAACCGGAGCAGGTCAGCATGGCGTTGCTGCTGCCACCGCCGCCGCGTTAATGGGTCTAGATTGCGTTGTGTACATGGGGGAAGAGGATATTCGCCGACAATCTCTCAACGTTGCTCGGATGAAGTTATTAGGCGCAGAAGTGGTGCCAGTTACTTCTGGCTCAAAAACACTCAAAGATGCAATAAATGAAGCGATGCGCGATTGGGTGACAAATGTTGCCGATACTCATTACTTGTTAGGAACGGTCGCCGGGCCCCATCCCTTTCCAACAATTGTTCGTGATTTCCACAAAATTATTGGTGAAGAAGCGCGGGAACAGATGTTGGCCTTAACCGGGCGGTTGCCAGATGCGGTTCTTGCATGTGTTGGCGGGGGTTCAAATGCAATCGGTATTTTCAATGCTTTCATTCCAGATTCGGCAGTTCGCTTGATTGGTCTGGAAGCAGGTGGCGAAGGCGTTGAAAGCGGGCGCCATGCCGCAACTATTACTGGTGGTACACCAGGGGTTCTGCATGGAACTCGTTCATATGTGTTGCAAGATGAAAATGGCCAGACGATCGAATCACACTCCATCTCGGCCGGGCTTGATTATCCAGGTGTTGGACCAGAGCATGCTTATCTACATGATGTCGGCCGGGCCGAATATCGCGCGATCAATGATGATGCGGCAATGAATGCTTTTGCATTACTAAGTAAGACCGAAGGCATCATTCCTGCGATTGAGACTGCGCACGCGCTCGCTGGGGCACTTGTAATTGGAAATGAACTTGGTCCAACGGCACACCTGCTGCTCAATCTTTCTGGGCGTGGAGACAAAGATGTGCAGACCGCAGCGCAGTACTTTGAAATTGCGCTTTAATGACCCAGCTTGAATCGGTAATGGCTCAGGCACAATCTGAAAATCGGGCAGCTTTGATTGCCTACCTACCAGCTGGATTTCCAACAAAGGCTGGCTGCTTAAAAGCTATTGAAGTATTGGCAGCAGCTGGGGTTGATGCCATCGAAATTGGCTTCCCGTACAGCGATCCGGTAATGGATGGTCCAGTCATTCAGGCGGCGGCCGAGATTTCGCTTAAGGGCGGAACCGGGGCCGCCGATGTATTTGCTGCGCTCAAAGCTGCCTCCCAAACGGGCGTAGCCGCGGTAGTAATGAGTTATTGGAACCCGATTGAAAAGTTTGGCGTCGACGATTTTGCAAAGGCGATTGTCGAAAATGGTGGATCTGGCGTAATCACCCCTGATTTAACAATTGAAGAGTCATCACAGTGGTTATCGGCCACCAAAAAGTATGCGATCAACCCCATTTATGTGGTTGCACCAAGTACTAATGATCTGCGTTTGGCCCGAGTAACTTCCTACACTGGCGGTTTTGTCTATGCCGCCAGCTTGATGGGAGTCACTGGTACCCGCAATTCGGTGTCTACCGATGCAGGTGATTTAGTCGCGCGCATTAGAAAAGTGACGCAACTTCCGATTTGTGTCGGATTAGGGGTTTCGACCCGGGAACAAGCAAACTCATTGGCAACATACGCCGATGGCGTGATTGTGGGTTCGGCCTTTATTAAACTTTTACTTGAAGCAACAAGTGAGGAAGCGGGTTTAGCCGCAATTTCACACTTAGCAACTGAGCTCGCGCTCGGGGTACGCGAAGGTCGTTGAAAAGCTCACACGAAAAGTTTGCGCCTTGGCTTACCTTGCTGGCACGACTTGCTTTGGGTGGGGTACTTCTTGTTGCTGGCGGCCTGAAGGTAAGTAAGCCGACCGAATCTGCTAATGCGACCGCTGCCTACAAAATTCTGCCAACTGACCTAGCGCACTTAGCTGGTTACGCACTGCCTTGGCTAGAGGTTGTGATTGGGCTGCTGCTCATTTTTGGAATTATGGTCCGGTACGCGGCCGTTGCCGGTGGCTTGATCATGATCGTTTTTATCGGCGCAATCATCTCGGTTTGGGCGCGAGGAATGGTAATTGACTGTGGCTGCTTTGGGGGCGGGGGAGTGCTGGACCCATCACTTGCCGCTTCGGCCCGTAGAACTTACTTGATCGAGATTTTGCGCGATTTAGGTTTGGCCCTGTGTGCGCTGTACCTATACTTTTTCCCATCAGGCAAGTTGGGCATCGAAAAGACATCGTCAGAGGAGCAGTAATGGCAAAGCCGCAAGTCAAGGCCAGGGATAACACAAATCGTTGGATCATAATCGCAATGGCGGTACTTGTTGTGGCAACTGGTGTCATATTTTCGATGTTGGGTCAAAGTAACAAAGAGAACGCCGCCTTGGCCGGACTTGATGGCACCAAGTTAAAGCCAGCCGTAGTTTCAACAATCGATGTTGAAAATGGATCTGCTATTACCTATAACTCCGGTTTGGCAACGGTGATTGATATTTGGGAAGACCCGCAATGTCCGGTCTGTAAAAATTTTGAGAATGCGATCGGTGAGTACGTCAACTCCTTGGTTCGCGAAAAAAAGGCAACCGTCCGTTTCCACGTTTTATCCTTCTTAGGTGATGAATCAGTGCGCGCGGCAAATGCTGGGTTTTGTGCCGCCGATGAGGGACAGTACCTAGATTTTAATACTGCACTCTACAAAGTTCAATCGCCACTTGAAAACTCTGGCTTCTGGAGTGGTGAAACGCTAATAAGTATCGGCAAGAAAATTGGTATCACTTCCAGCAAGTTTGCAAATTGTGTCACTAAGGGTTCAAATGTTGCGCTAGTGCAAGCCAATGCTGAGTCGATGGCCAAGTTCGGCGTGAGAGGAACCCCAACTATTTTCATTAACGGAAAAGTATGGGAGCGAGAAATTTCCGATTTTAATTTGATTGAATTTCGTGCAGCCGTAGAAGGGGCTTAAGCGTTGAAACTCGCATTTCCAACGCCAACGCAATCGGCATTGGAACTTGGCCCAGTTACGATTCACTATTATGCGCTGTGCATAATTGCCGGTATCGCAATCGCAATTTGGTTGGGCGATAAAAGGTTTCGCGCGCAAACGGTCAACGGAGCTTCTGTTGTTTCAGAAGTTGCAATAGTTGCGGTACCTGTTGGCATTATTGGTGGGCGTATTTATCATGTGATCTCATCCCCGGCCGGCTACTTCGGGGCAAACGGTGATCCAGTTGTCGCCCTCAAAATTTGGGAAGGTGGTTTGGGTATTTGGGGCGCAATTTCCGGCGGATTACTAGGGGCTTACCTTCGGTACCGAACCTTGCAAAAGCGAATTGATTTACCATCTTTTGCAGTCTTTGCCGACGCCCTAGCACCAGGAATTTTATTTGCCCAGGCCATTGGCAGATTTGGAAATTGGTTTAATGGCGAACTCTTTGGTCGGCCGTTGGATACCTGGTGGGCGTTAGATGTTCCAGCAAAATTTCGCCCAAATGGGTATAGCCAATTTGAATCTTTTCACCCTACCTTTCTCTATGAAGCGATCTGGTGTGTCTTAATCGCGATCCTGCTCCTGAGATTTGGTAACAAACTCAGACCTGGTCAGGTTTTTAGTGGCTACGTGTTTTCCTACTGTGTTGGGCGTTTATTTATTGAACTTATCCGGATTGATACCGCCAACACCATCGCTGGAGTTCGCGTCAATGTTTGGGTAAGTGGCGTTGTCGGGCTTTTTGCCCTGATTATTTTCCTACGTTCCCCGAAGAACAATTCATAAAGTTCAGGTAGGCTCTCAATTATGAGTTTAGCCGCGGTCCACAAACGCAATTTACAACACCGGGGTCATCGTGCTGGTTGGCTGCGCGCGGCTGTTTTAGGTGCAAATGATGGTTTGGTTTCGATTGCATCGCTAATGGTTGGTGTTGCTGCCGCTGGCAAACATGAATTTTTGGTGGCTGCTGGATTTGCTGGAGTAACAGCTGGCGCCATGTCGATGGCAGTCGGCGAGTATGTTTCGGTACGTTCCCAAAATGATGTAGAAGAATCGGATCGGCTAATAGAGATTGAACATCTAGCCGCCGACCCGGAAGCTGAATTAATAGAGCTGCAACATATTTATATTGCCCGCGGCCTTTCCCCAGAATTGGCGTTGCAAGTTGCGCAAGAGATGCATCGAAAAAATCCGCTAGAGGCCCATCTTCGCGATGAACTTGGCCAATACCCTGATACCAAAGCCCGGCCGGTGCAAGCTGCGATCGCATCGGCCATCTCATTTACCATGGGCGGATTAATCCCATTTGCCGGTGCTTTTGCGCCGACCCTTGGCCAAAAAGCATGGAGCATCATTGGATTTGCCCTGGCCGGCCTATTCTTAACTGGCATCGTCAGCGCTCGAATTTCCGGATCCAAGATGTTGGTTCCGACAGTTCGCGTCATGTTAGGTGGCGCAGTGGGCATGGCGGTTACCGCTGGGATCGGCCATCTCGCCAACGTATCTGGCATCTAAGTAACTCAACTTATTCGAAGATGTCGTAAGCCCGAGTTGTTGCTACGCTTTCCCACTAAGTAGTTCGGGCCAAGGTTGTCCCTTTACATGTACGGACAATCAGTAGGAGCGCTCATGGTACTTGCATCCAACTATCCACCAGCACAAGGGCTTTATCACCCTGCGCAAGAACATGATGCATGTGGCGTTGCCATGGTTACCACCCTTAATAAAGTTGCAACACATGAGATTGTGGCCAAGGCGCTAACGGCGCTTCGTAATATGGAGCATCGCGGGGCTTCAGGTGCTGAGCCAGACAGTGGTGACGGTGCCGGAATTTTAATTCGGATACCTGATGCGTATTTTCAAGCAGTTGTTGAGTTCAATCTACCGCCGGCAAACGCATATGCAACTGGAATTGCTTTTGTGGCAAAAGGCGCCGATGTAACGGCAGATATTCAAAAGATTGCCGACCAAGAAGGTCTAGTTATCTTAGGATGGCGCGAAGTTCCGATCAACGCCGCCGCCTTAGGTAAGACCGCACTTTCGGTGATGCCAGATTTTCAGCAACTTTTCTTAGCTGGTAAAAATGGTGAAACTGGAATCTCGTTAGATCGACTCGTATTTTGTTTGCGCAAGCGGGCCGAACATGCTTTGGATCTTTACTTTCCTTCACTCTCTTCCCAAACAATTGTTTATAAAGGAATGCTTACCACAGGCCAGCTAGAAGAGTTTTTCCCAGAACTATCTGATGAGCGCGTGGTTTCTCCGCTGGCCTTAGTGCACTCACGTTTTTCCACAAATACATTTCCTTCTTGGCCACTTGCCCACCCATATCGTTTCATCGCCCACAACGGTGAAATCAATACTGTTAAAGGAAATCGAAATTGGATGCGTGCGCGTGAATCTTTGCTGGCAAGTGAGTTAATCCCGGGCGATCTCAAGCGACTTTTTCCAATTGTTGAAATGTCTGGCTCGGACTCGGCATCATTCGATGAGGTGCTAGAACTGCTGTATCTAGGTGGGCGTTCCTTGCCACACGCGGTTTTAATGATGATTCCAGAGGCGTGGGAAAACCATGCCGCGATGCCGCAAAATCGACGTGACTTCTACGCCTTTCACGCATCAATGATGGAGCCGTGGGATGGTCCGGCTTGCGTGACTTTTACTGATGGTCACCAAGTTGGGGCGGTCTTGGATCGAAATGGTCTTCGACCATCACGTTTTTGGGTTACCAAAGATGGCTTAGTCATTCTGGCATCTGAAGTTGGCGTGCTTGATATTCCAGCCGAAAATATTGAACGCAAAGGACGGCTGCAACCAGGAAAGATGTTCCTGGTTGATATTGAAGCGGGACGCATTATTGAAGATAGTGAGATAAAAGATGGTCTGGCAAATGCGGCCCCGTACGGTGAGTGGCTGGCTGCCGGAATGATTAAACTCAGCGAACTTCCTTCCCGGGAACACATCGTGTACCCGCACGCCTCCGTTATTCGCCGCCAGCGGGCCTTTGGCTATACCGAAGAGGATTTGCGCATTCTGGTAATGCCAATGGCCAAAAACGGGATGGAACCACTTGGTTCAATGGGAACCGATACCCCAATTGCCGCCTTGTCCGAAAAACCTCGGTTAATTTTTGACTACTTCTCACAGTTGTTTGCGCAAGTTACCAACCCGCCGCTGGATGCGATCCGAGAAGAGCTAGTCACCAGCCTTGGAACTTCGATGGGACCAGAGCACAACTTGCTCGATCCAGGCGCTGCCAGCTGTCGTCAGGTTTCGCTAGCCTTTCCAGTTATTGATAATGATGAGTTAGCAAAGATCATTCACATAAATGCAGATGATGATTATCCTGGGTTAGCGGCGCATGTGGTTCGCGGATTATTTAGCATCGCCGACGGCGGTGATTCACTTCGTGATCGGTTAAATGAAATTAGAGCTGAAGTTTCAAAAGCTATCAATGATGGCGCGCGCATTATTGTGTTGTCAGATCGTGACGGGGATGCTGAAAACGCGCCTATCCCTTCATTGCTGCTGACATCGGCGGTTCACCACCACTTGATTCGGGAAAAAACTCGTACAACAGTTGGTTTGGTGGTGGAAGCTGGCGATGTGCGCGAAGTGCATCATGTGGCATTGTTGATTGGTTATGGCGCCGCCTGTGTTAACCCGTATCTAGCCATGGAATCGGCGGAAGATTTAGTACTACAAGGTGTAATAACTGGAATCACGCCAGAGAAGGCGGTGAAAAACTTAATCAAGAGCCTTGGTAAAGGTGTTCTTAAAGTCATGTCAAAGATGGGAATTAGCACCATTGCCTCATACACCGGCGCCCAAGTGTTTGAAGCAATTGGTTTATCGCACGAGGTAGTGGATGAGTATTTTGTTGGCACCACCTCTCGTTTGGGCGGAATTTCACTAGATGTAATAGCGCAGGAAACTATTGCCCGCCATCACATTGCTTATCCACCAGGCGGTGAAGTTCCGGGGACAAAGCGGTTACCAATTGGCGGTGAGTATCAGTGGCGCCGAGAAGGTGAACCACATCTATTCGATCCAGAAACGGTATTTACCTTGCAGCACTCCACCCGCAATAAGCGCTACGACGTTTTTAAGCGTTACACCGATCGGGTCAATGAACAAAGCACTCGATTAATGACGTTGCGCGGTCTTTTTGTGTTTAAAGATGGGGTTTCGCCGGCAATTTCAATTGATGAGGTCGAATCTGCCAGTGAGATTATCAAGCGATTCTCAACCGGTGCTATGTCTTATGGTTCGATCTCTGCCGAAGCTCATGAAACGCTAGCGATTGCCATGAACCGCATTGGTGGAAAATCAAATACGGGTGAAGGCGGCGAAGAGCCAGAGCGCTACCTGCCGATGGCAAATGGCGACTCAAAGCGATCTGCAATTAAGCAGGTTGCATCTGGTCGCTTCGGGGTGAACAGTAATTACCTAGTTAACAGCGATGATATTCAAATCAAAATGTCACAAGGCGCAAAGCCAGGTGAAGGTGGTCAACTTCCGGGTAACAAGGTCTATCCGTGGATTGCCAAAGCCCGATACTCAACACCTGGCGTTGGTCTGATCTCACCACCACCGCACCACGATATTTACTCGATTGAAGATCTGGCACAACTAATTCATGACCTTAAAAATGCAAATAAAAATGCCCGCGTTCATGTCAAGTTAGTGGCAGAAGTTGGTGTCGGAACAGTTGCAGCGGGCGTTTCCAAGGCTCATGCCGATGTTGTGCTCATCTCCGGCCATGATGGTGGAACTGGTGCATCACCGCTAACATCTTTGAAGCACGCCGGTGCACCGTGGGAACTTGGGTTGGCAGAAACTCAACAAACATTGTTACTTAATGGTTTGCGTGATCGAATTGTGGTGCAAACAGATGGCCAGTTAAAGACTGGCCGCGATGTCATCATTGCTGCCTTATTAGGTGCCGAAGAGTTTGGTTTTGCAACTGCGCCACTGGTTGTCTCTGGTTGCATCATGATGCGAGTTTGCCATTTGGATACTTGTCCGGTTGGTGTCGCAACTCAGAATCCAGAACTTCGCAAGAACTTCAACGGAAAACCGGAGTTTGTGGAAACTTTCTTTGAGTACATCGCCGAAGAAGTTCGCGAAATATTGGCACAGTTAGGTTTGCGTTCGCTGCTAGAAGCAGTTGGGCATGTTGAGTACTTAGATACGCGAAAGGCGATCGCGCACTGGAAAGCTGCTGGATTAAATCTGGCACCTCTTCTTGTTCGACCAGATGTAGCCAGCCCATTACACAACACAACCAAGCAGGATCACGGATTAGCGGCCGCCTTGGATAACACCTTAATTGAGCTGGCACAACCTGCGCTAATTAATGGTGAACCAGTAAAGATTAGTCTGCCAGTCCGAAATGTAAATCGAACAGTTGGCACCATGCTTGGCGCCGAAGTTACTCGCAAATACGGAGCCGAAGGTTTGCCTACCGGAACGATCGATATCACTTTGCATGGATCTGCCGGTCAATCACTTGGTGCATTTATTCCAAAGGGTGTCTCGATTCGTTTGTATGGTGATGCAAATGATTATGTCGGTAAGGGAATTTCTGGCGGACGGGTCGTCGTTCGGCCAGATGTAAAGGCCACCTTTGCCTCCCACAACAATGTGATCGCTGGAAATGTGATTGGTTATGGGGCAACAGCTGGTGAAATTTTCATTCGCGGTGTGGTGGGTGAACGGTTTTGCGTTCGTAACTCTGGTGCCCTTGCCATAGTTGAAGGTATTGGCGATCATGGCTGTGAATACATGACTGGCGGAACGGTGATTGTGCTGGGGCAAACCGGTCGAAATATCGCTGCCGGTATGTCTGGTGGTCGCACATTTGTGCTTGATCTAGACACCTCACATGTCAATCCCGACATGGTCGATGTGCTGGCAGTTCCAGCAGATCAAAAAGAGGTGCTGCAAGCTAACATCTCGGCTTACTTTGCCGAAACCGGATCCGAGATTGCCTCCCAATTATTACGGGATTGGAGTCAGAGTATTTCTCGAATCTCATTAATTATGCCGCGTGACTACGCGCGGGTACTTGCGGCAATGGAGCGGGCGGTACGCGAAGGTTTACCAGTTGATGAACTAGTGATGGAGGTAGCAGCAAATGGCTGATCCAAAGGGCTTTATGACAACTCCAAGAGAGACTCCAAAGCGCCGTCCAGTAGATGTGCGGATCAAAGACTGGCGTGAAGTTTATGAACCACAGAGCTTTGAAGATTTACAAAAACAGGCTGGCCGTTGCATGGATTGTGGAATTCCTTTCTGTCACGATGGTTGCCCGCTCGGAAATTTGATTCCAGAATGGAATGAGTTAATTTGGCGCGGCGATAAAGTGGAAGCGGCTGATCGTTTACATGCGACCAATAACTTTCCCGAATTCACTGGTCGGTTATGCCCAGCTCCTTGTGAAACTGCTTGTGTAGTAGCAATTAATCGGGATGCCGTAACAATTAAGCAGATTGAACTGCGCACGATCGAAGAGGCGTTTGCCGACGGAACTGTGAAGCCACTAATCCCGGATCGTTTAACTGGAAAGACGGTTGCGGTGATTGGTTCTGGTCCGGCTGGATTAGCAGCGGCGCAACAACTAACACGGGCCGGGCATACCGTGGCCGTGTACGAGCGGGCGGACAAAATCGGTGGGTTGCTTCGTTATGGAATTCCGGAGTTCAAGATGGAAAAACACATTCTTGATCGCCGGTTAGAACAGATGGAAAAAGAAGGCACCCGTTTTCGTCCTGGGGTAGATGTGGGTACCGAGTTAACTGGATCAGATCTGCGGCGAAAGTATGACGCGATAGTTCTTGCAGTTGGATCTACCCAGTGGCGCGATCTTTCGATTAAAGGTCGCGAATTCAAAGGCGTTTACCAAGCCATGGAGTTCCTGCCGTGGGGTAACAAACAAGCTCTGGGCGAAGTTGAAAACCCGCTGATCAATGTTGCCGGTAAGCATGTGGTAATCCTGGGTGGTGGCGACACCGGTGCTGATTGTCTTGGTACCTCAATTCGACAAGGCGCCGCAACTGTGACCCAGTTAGAGATTATGCCAAGACCAGATGATGAGCGTGCCTCAACTCAACCTTGGCCAACCTATCCAATGATCTATCGGGTTTCTAGCGCGCATGAAGAGATAGATAATCGAATCTTCGCCGTTAGCACAGAAGAGTTTTTAGGGGATGAGGCTGGAAACCTGCGCGCAATTAAGATTGTGGAAACCGAGTTCCGCAATGGAAAATTTGAATCGGTGCCGGACAGTGAAAAAGAGCTGCGAGCAGATTTTGTATTTATGGCGATGGGATTTACTGGTCCGGAAAAATCATCAATAATCTCACAACTGGAAGTACAACTCGATGATCGAGGCAACATAAAGCGCGATCTTAATTACCAAACAACGGAAGCAGGTATTTTCGTTGCAGGTGATGCTGGGCGGGGTCAATCACTAATCGTATGGGCAATCGCAGAAGGTCGAAGCGCTGCCGCTGCCGTAGATACATATCTAACTGGGCGCACCCAACTGCCAGCACCGATTAAGCCAACTGCCCGACCACTAATGGTTTAAGGTGGCTACATGCGTAGAGCCAAGATTGTTTGCACGATGGGTCCGGCGGTTGACTCTCCGGAAAAAGTAAGCGAACTAATTGCGGCGGGTATGAATATGGCCCGATTAAACCTTTCGCACGGTTCCTATGAAGAGCACCAGACCCGCTTAGATTGGGTGCGGGCCGCAGCAAAAGCGGCCAACGTTCCGATTGCAATTTTGGTTGATCTGCAAGGGCCCAAGATTCGTCTGGCTAGATTTGCCAATGGCCCACACGAATTAATGCGTGGTGATACTTTCATTATTACCACCGATGAAGTCGAAGGAACCAAGGATCGAGTCGGAACCACTTACAAAGGTTTACCGGGCGATTGCAAACCAGGGGATCGAATTTTAATTGATGACGGCAAGGTATCGGTTGAAGTCCTAGAAGTTAGGGGCAACGACGTGATTACTAAAGTTGTCTATCCAGGGGTGGTCAGCAACAATAAAGGTATAAATCTTCCGGGGGTAGCAGTTTCGGTGCCGGCGCTTTCGGAAAAAGATATTGAAGATTTGCGTTGGGGGTTGCAGGCTGGTGCTGATTTCATCGCCTTATCCTTTGTCCGAAATGCGGCCGATATTGATGATGTGCACAAAATTATGGATGAGGTCGGCGTTCGCGTTCCAGTTATTGCCAAGATTGAAAAGCCACAAGCGGTGGAAAATCTGCAAGAGATCGTGAACTCCTTTGATGCCATCATGGTTGCCCGGGGCGACCTTGGGGTAGAGCTTCCCATTGAAGAGGTGCCACTTGTGCAAAAGCGGTGTATCGAATTGGCGCGCGAGGCGGCCAAGCCGGTAATCGTTGCTACCCAGATGTTGGATTCAATGATTACTAACGCAACACCAACTCGAGCCGAGGCGACCGATTGTGCAAATGCAGTGCTAGATGGCGCCGATGCCCTGATGTTGTCTGGTGAAACTTCAGTGGGTGCATTTGCTATTGAATCGGTCCAGACCATGGCCCGAATCATTGCCCGGACCGAAGAGGGTGGATTTGAAATGATTCGTCCCCTGCGCACCAGACCAAGGACCAAGGGTGGGGCTATTACCCGCGCCGCCGCGGAAGTTGGTGACATCGTTGAAGCTAAGTATTTGGTTGCCTTTACTCAATCGGGTGATTCGGCACGTCGTATGGCCAGACTGCGTTCGCCAATTCCAATTCTTGCCTTCACCCCAGAAACCGGAACTTATAACCGACTGGCTTTGTCATGGGGAGTCGAACCGGAGATTACGTCGGTGGTCAAGCACACTGATGAAATGGTGAAACAGGCCGACACCCTTCTTATTGAATCCGGCCGGGCGAAGGTGGGCGAGTTTGTAGTTATCGTTGCCGGATCACCGCCCGGAATTCCTGGCTCCACCAATGCGATGCGGGTACACCGGGTTGGTGATGCCGTTGGTGGCGTGGCCGCCGCTTACCGCTAAAGCTAGATTTGCGGATAAGATTTTGCTTTCACGCCTCGGTACTCCAACGGTAGAGAGGGCAGTCTCAAACACTGCATAGTGTCGGTTCGAATCCGACTCGGGGCACGCTAGCTACTTTTAGATTCAGAAAGGATCAATTGAACATGATGGTCCGAATCCTGGTGGCTGAAGATGAAGCGCTGATCCGGATGGACCTGGTCGAAATGTTGCAAGGTGCCGGATATGAGGTGGTAGCCGAAGCCACAAATGGGCAATCGGCCATTGAACTAGCCATCCAACACAAACCCGATCTAGCGATCTTAGATGTGAAAATGCCGATTCTTGACGGAATTTCAGCTGCCGAAAAGATCATCGAAATCGCGCCAGTTTTGATGTTAACGGCATACTCCCAAAAAGAGTTAGTAGATCGAGCACGCGATGCTGGAGTCATGGCATATGTAGTGAAGCCATTTACTATCAGTGATTTAGTGCCGGCAATTGAAATTGCAATAAGCCGGCATGTGCAAATGAAATCGCTGGCGGCAGAGGTGGCAGATCTACATGACCGGCTAGAAACTAGAAAGCTGATTGACCGCGCCAAAGGTATTTTAATGTTTGCTCTTAACTTGAGCGAACCCCAAGCCTTTTCATGGATCCAGAAAGCTGCCATGGATCGCCGTCTTTCCATGAAGGAAGTAGCTCTGGCAGTTATCGACCCAAAACAGTCCGAAAAGCACCTCTCCTGAATCCTTCACCGCTAACTGACCAAAATTTTCCTTAGATCTAACTCAGATTAGACTTAAAACTCCCTTAAAAAACTATGTGCCTATTCGGATAACTTAGTTATACTTTGGTGATCCTTTTTGAAGGTCAGCTAGACACCTTTTATAAAGGAACCTACTAAAGGAGAAAACATGCGGAAATTCAACAAGGCAACGATCTTAGTTGCTACTGCTGTCATCGGTTTAGTTCTTGCCGGTTGTGGCGGCGGCTCAGCTTCTGGTTCACTTAAGATCGGTTCACTTCTACCTGAGACAGGCAGCCTTGCATTCCTTGGGCCCCCAGAGTTTGCAGGAGTTGATTTAGCTGTTGCTGACATCAACGCTGCCGGTGGAGTTCTTGGAGAAGATATTGAGCACATCCGCGGTGATTCAGGGGATACAAGTACTGATATCGCACAGCAGACTACCGACTCACATATTTCAGCAGGAGTAAGTGCGATCGTTGGTGCGGCCTCGTCTGGAGTTTCATTTACTGTAATCGATAAGATTGCAAGTGCTGGAATCGTCCACTTCTCACCAGCTAACACATCACCAGATTTCACAAACTATGCCGATGACGGTTACTACTTCCGTACTGCGCCATCAGATACTTTCCAGGGCGCAGTCCTCGGTCAGTTGATGGCAAAGAATGGTGCTAAGAACGTTGTAATTCTAAACCTTGATGATGCATACGGTAACGGTCTTGCTAAGTACGCGATAGCCGCGTTTACCGGAACATCAACAAACATTGTTTATAACCCACAAGCAGCGGAGTTCTCAGCAGATGTTGCAAAGGCAAAGGCTGCAAAGCCAGATGCAATTGCAATCATCGGTTTTGATGAGACTGCAAAGATCTTCACTGAGCTTATCAAGCAGGGAATTGGGCCAGACAAGATCAAGACATACCTAGTAGATGGAAATCTTTCAAGCGGTGCTTACAAGGATCTACCTGCAGGAATCATGAAGGGCGTCAAGGCGACTCTTCCTGGTGTATTGGCTGATGGTTCACTACAGCAGCGTCTACTTTCCGTAGATCCAGCTCTTACTGACTACTCATATGCTGCTGAGTCATACGACGCAGTAGTGTTGATCGCACTTGCTGCAGAGCAGGGTGGAGCAACGGATGGTAAGACCATCCGTGACAACCTAGTCTCTGTTTCAAGGGATGGCACAAAGTGCACAACCTTTGCTGAGTGCAAGGAACTTATCGCTGATGGAACAGATATCGACTACGACGGCGTTTCTGGTCCAGTCGAGTTCGCTGACAATGGCGATCCTTCTTATGCAACTATGGGTGTGTATATATACGAAGCAAATGACAAGTACGTAGCACTTCCAGCAGAGTTCATCTCTGGTGATGTGCCAGCGGGCGAGTAATTAGCTAAAAAGAATTAAAAACAATGGCTCGCCGGTTAGCCGGCGAGCCATTGTTCATTCTAAACCTGGTGGAGGCTGACTTACGGAATACAACTGTTACAAGCTCAACCGTTCAATTCTTGGCTAATGTTCCCAAATAAAGCTCAATGACTTTAGGATCGGTTGAAAGAGATTTTCCGGTGCCTTCGTAGGCGTTCTTTCCTTGGTCCAATACATATCCACGATCTACGATCTGCAGACATCTACGGGCGTTCTGTTCAACCATTATTACGGTTACGCCGATTTGATTGATCTCACGTACGCGAACAAATACTTCATCTTGAAGCGCAGGGGATAGGCCGGCACTTGGTTCATCCAAGAGCAGCACTGATGGATCCATCATAAGAGCCCGGCCCATCGCAACCATCTGGCGCTCTCCACCTGATAGGGAACCAGCCCGCTGTTTGCGACGGGTTCCAAGTGTTGGAAAAAGATCGGTAACAAAGTCAAAGCGCTCAGAGAATTGGCGTGGGGCTTGGAAAGTACCCATCTGCAGATTTTCTTCGATCGTTAGAGAAGGAAAGACATTGTTGCTTTGTGGCACAAATCCAATCCCGCGAGCAACTAATTGATCGGCTCGCATATTGGTGATCTCTTCTCCGGCCAAAGTTACATTTCCTTCACGCACCTTCACCAATCCAAAAAGTGCCTTAAGAAGTGTGGACTTGCCGGCGCCATTAGGGCCAATAATGCCAACTAGTTCGCCCTTGTTTGCATACAAGTTACAGCCGTTAAGGATGTTAATTCCTGGAAGATACCCGGCGACCAGATCGGTTGCAGAGACTAGAGGAGAGTTCGAATCCATTTCTC
>Ga0209702_10000842_pt1 | contig 63331 bp, 57 predicted proteins | sample FRY01_FD_187210 | JGI IMG/M metagenome (GOLD analysis project Ga0209702, IMG submission 187210) | Freshwater microbial communities from Lake Fryxell liftoff mats and glacier meltwater in Antarctica - FRY-01 (SPAdes) (version 2) | ecosystem: Environmental > Aquatic > Freshwater > Ice > Glacier... | reverse complement strand
ATTGCCCGGCTTTGCGTAGATGGGCAATCGTACAGCGCTCGTCGAGGTCGAGCTGACCATAATGGCTTCCCATGACAACACCCTTATCTGGTGTTGCACTTCGTTTGTGAATCCGGGGGGACCTTTCGCTTTATGCCGCCTCCCGCCGGCACAGACACGACGCCCGCACCGGGAACTCGGTGCGCGCGGCCGCCAGATCCAGGCGCGCCTTGATGAGCGGTGCCTCGACGGCCTCGCCGCGGCGCGTGAGGCATTCGTGGAGGCCGTGCAGGCTCCAGACGTTTTCGGGATGCCAGCAGGCGCGGTTGGTGGTGCCGTCGAAGCCGAGATCGGCGCGGTAGACCGCTTCGGCCTCGCCGAGATGGCCGCGCTCCAGCAGGAGCGCGCCCAGCGCGTGGCGAGTCGGCTGCATCCAGCCCCACGGCTCGTCGTAGGGCAGCGAATCGTCGAGTTCGACGGCGCGGCGCAGATGGGCGAAGGCGAGATCGAAGTTGCCGCGGCGATATTCGAGTTCGCCGGTCAGCATCTCGTCGGCGATGGCCAGCAGGTCGACCATCGTGTTGTTGTGCAGGCGCCGGCTCTCGGGCACCCGCGCCTTGGCGGCGCGGAAGTCGGCGCGCGCCTGCTCGGCCTTTTCGATCTGGCCCAGCACCGAATGCGCCACGCCCTTGGCGTAGAGCGTCATCGCCGTGGTCGAGCAGAAGAGGTCTGGATCCTTCGGCAGCTCCTGCGCGATGATCTCCTCCCACTTGCCGAAGCGCACCAGCACGTGCTGCTTCATCGAGAGATAGCCCTCGATAAAGTCGGCCATCGGCGGCGATTGGATGCGCAGCAACTCCTCGGGCGTGGTGTCGATCAGCTCCTGCGCGGCGGTGATCGCCGGCGTGTACTGGCCGAGGAACATGGCGCCGTAGACGATGAAGTGATGATCGTGGCTGCGATACATCGAATAGACGTTCAGGGCGCCCTCGCGCGCCAGGAACTTGCGGTCGACCACGACGGCCTTCTGGTTGTAGACGACGACGTCGCGATAGTTGCCGCACAGCACGTCGATATGGGTCGGCATGTGGACCAGATGGCCTGAGTCGGGCACCAGGTCGCGCAGCCGGTCGCCGGCGCGCAACGCGCGCTGCGGGAACGGCGACATCTCCATCAGGTGGACATAGAGGTGCAGCAGGCCGGGATGGTCCCAGCTCGCCGGGATGTCGCGGAAGGCGCTCTCCAGCACCTCGACTGCCTCTTCCGTCCCGGCGCCCGGCGTCGCACGGCCGGTCTTGAGGTCCCACATCTGCCACGGCGTCTCGTTCATGATCGCCTCGGCATAGACCGAGCGCAGGTCGAGATCGTCGCGATGCGCCTCGAACAGCTTGCGCATCTCGACGGTGAAGGCCTTGTCCCAGGTGGTCTGGTCCTCGATCACCTCGCGCTGCGGGTAGCGCGCCGGCAGCGCAGCGATCAGCGCCTGCTCGATCAGCGAGGCATGGGGCGCCGCGGCCAGCGCGCGCTGCATGGCGTCGTACGAGGCTTCGAGCGCGCGCTTCTTGCCGGCCGGATCGTAGCGGTGCCACGGCAGATTGTAGTTCGGGCCGGCGGCGTAGGAGATGCCCCAGTGCGCCATGGCGCAGCCGGGATCGCTCTCCAGCGCCTTCTCGAAGCACTTGATCGCCTCGGCGTGGTTGAAGGCGTAGAGCCAGTTCAGTCCGCGATCGAACCAGAGCTGCGTCCGCGGCGAGGAAGTGGTGACGGTGCGCTTGTAGGCGCCGAGGTCGTAATAGTCGTCGTCCATGGTCCATGCCCCCGCTGCAGTCCGGAGGCATGGTGCCGTCGGAAACGGCCCGGCGGCAACCCTGGCCGTTGCCCTCGTCGCTGACGCCTCACCGGCAGGACGGCGCGCCGGTTCCCTGGGTCCGCCACTGCTTGAGGCAGTCGCTGTCGTCCTTCATCACCAGCGGCACGAACAGCAGGGACTGTTGCCCGCCGATGAGCTGCTGCTGGTTGATCCAGGTGCCCGGTGCCGGCACGCGCGTGCGATAGCGCACGACGCTCTCGCCGGCTGCCGCCGTCACGGTTGGCGTGTCGACGACCGGCTCCGGGCCGTAGATGCCGGCCGCCGTGGCCGTGCCGACGCGGCGTCCACCGCTCACCAGCCAGAGCTGGTTCTGCTTGGCCGAGGCGTAGGGGAAGAAATCGGCGCGGCCGGTCGGCGGATCGTTGACCGCGAAGAGCTTCGCATCGATCTGCACCTTGAGCGGTTCCGGCCGTCCCGCCGGGACGGCCAGGATGTCGGTACGCAAGGCGCCGTACAGGCCGCCCAGTTCGGGCACGCGCAGTTCGTCCGCGGCGGCGAGACCGATCCGGCCGAGCGGCGTGGCGATCACGACCGGCTCGTCGCCCGCGCTCGCCCAGGCCGCCATCGCCGGCGACAGGTGGGTGGCGCGATAGCGGCCGAGCACGGATCCGGCGGGGCCGGCCAGCACGACCGTGTGATAGACCCTGTCGCCCTCGCGCTCGGCATAGGAGCCGACCAGGTAGCCGCTGCCGGCTTTCGCCGCCGCCGACAGCGCCTGCTCGAAGGCACCGCCGCGCGGCTCGGCCTTCGCCTTGATGTCGGCCGCTGACAGTCCCGACGGCAGCGCGGAGAGTTCCGGCAGGACCAGCAGTTCGCCCGCTTCCGGACGCGCCGACGAGAGCAGCGACGGTCCGTCCGGCCACTGGGCGGCCGAGAGCGCGACCGAACGCACCGACGTGGTCGCGTTGCCGTCGGTCGGGCTGCGATGCAGCGCGAGCAGCGGCACGTAGAGATCGGGGCGGCGGCGCGCGAGCTGGGCGGTGCGCTCGGCGTCGGCTTCGGCCGGGACGATGCTGGTCGCGAACACGCCGGCGAGGCCGGGCGGCAGGGTCTCGGGCGGCACCACCGGCGCCTGCACCAGCTTCTCGCCCTTGGGCGACCAGATGCTCGAGCCGCCATTGTAGTAGAGCTTGCCGCCGGTGATCGGGTTGGTCTCGATGCCGCTGCGCGTGGCGCCGACCACCCACACGCCGTTCTGGGCGCTGATGTACTGGACGTTGGACACGGTCGAGTGGTTGCCGGTCGCCTCGGCGGGCGGCGTGCCCGGCATCACGCGGTCCGACACCGAATGCCAGGCGACGATCTGGGCGCCGCGCAGTGCCGCCAGCCGCGCATACTGCCAGTAGGTGTCGTCGTAGCAGATGAGCAGCGCGATCCGGCCGATCGGCGTCTCGAACACCTCGACGCCGGTGGTGCCCGGGGCGAACACCTTCTGGTCCTGCGGGTTCAGCCCGTTCTTGCGATACTTGCCGACGATGCCGGTCGGCCCCATCAGCACGGCCGTGTTGTAGGCGAGGCCGGTCGCGGCATCGCGCTCGGCGATGCCCACGCTCATGTACATGCCGGTGCGCTGGAGCACGGGCAAAAGCGCGGCCGTCGTCTTGCCGGGAATGGTGTCGAGGAAGGGTGCGAGCTGCTGCGGACCGCTGAACAGGTAGCCGCTGACCGCCGTCTCCGGGAACACGGCATAGTCGACATTCTGCCGGCTCACCTGCTCGGCGGCCTGGGCAAGCCGCGCAACATTGCCCTCGAGATCGCCCCAGGCCGGCACGAAATCCACCGCCGCCACCCTGATCTGCTTCTGCCCGACCGGCGCCTGTGCCGAGGCGCCCGCGGCAAGCGACAGACAGCCGGCGAGAGCGGCCACAATGGCCATTGCCCACGATTTCCAGGTCATATCGATTTTCCCCCTTAGAAGCAGGGGAATTATAAGACAGAAAGACTGCGTCCCCTATTCTCACCGGCACGCTAATCTCGCCCGGACATGAGCCAGGCCAGACGCATCGTGATCTGCGGCGGCGGCGCCATCGGCGCGGCCATCGCCTATTTCCTCAGCCGCCGCGGCGCCCGGCCGATCGTGATCGAACGGCACGAGGTCGCGGGCTCGGCCTCGGGCAAATCCGGCGGCTTCCTGGCGCTCGACTGGTGCCGCGGCAGCGCGCTCGACCGGCTGGCGCGCCGCAGCTTCGCGCTGCATGCCAGCCTGGCCGAGGAGCTGGGCAACCCCTGGGGCTACCGGCGTCTCGACACTTATGGCGGGGTCGCAGCCGACTCCGGGGGCGTGCGCAGCCGACCGGGGCGGCCATGGCTGTCGGAGCGCGTGACCATCACCGGCCGGCTGGGCTCGCCGCAGACGACGGCGCTGGTCGAGCCGCGCGCCTTCACGACGGGCCTGATGCGCGCAGCCCAGGACAACGGCGCCGAGCTGCGGCACGGCACGGTCGTCGATCTCCTTCGCAGCGAGGCCGGGGCCGCGCACGGCGCCGTGCTGGCGAGCGGCGAGCATGTCGAGGGCGACGGCGTGGTCGTCGCCATGGGCCCGTGGTCCATTCTCGCGTCGCGCTGGCTGCCGCTGCCCGCGGTGTACGGCTTCAAGGGTCACAGTCTCGTGTTCAGCACCGGCGACGCGGTACCGGCCGAGGCGCTGTTCCTCGAATACGAAGAGGCCGGCGGCGAGACGCTGACGCCCGAGATTTTCGCGCGGTCCGACGGCACGGTCTGGGCCTGCGCCGTGTCGAGCACCGCGGCGCTGCCGGTCGATCCGGCCGACGTCGTGGGCGACGACGGCGCGCATGAGCGGCTGGAGACGCTGTGTCGCGCCGTCTCGCCCGCGCTCGCCACCGCGCCGATCGTGGCGCGTCAGGCCTGCTTTCGTCCGGTGACCGAGGATGGATTGCCGCTGATCGGCGCCGTGCCCGGCGTCGAGGGCGCCTGGGTCGCCACCGGCCACAGCGTCTGGGGCATGCTCAACGCCCCGGCGACCGGCGAGGCGATGGCCGAGCTGATCCTCGACGGCGCGACGAGCCACGTCCCGCTGAGGCCCTTCGATCCACGCCGGCTGCGGCCGTTCTCCGCACGACGCGCACTGTCGCCCTGATCGACACGAAGGACCGGGTGGAACGCCCCCAGGACTTCGTGGCCGGTGTGAGGTCGTTCGCGGCGCTCACGACGACCGATATTCGTCAGCCCTCCGGCTTGCTCGTCCAGCGCGGCGGCAGCAGGCGGGTGTTGAGGAAGAACGGCACGCTGTTGTTGCTGAGGCGGATCGCGCCGATGAAGGGCAGCTCGTAGGAGGCGTGGAAGTAGATCTGAGAGCGCTGCACGACGCCATAATCCTCGTTGAGCGGCGGCAGGCCGAACAGCGCGCGGAACGGGCATTTGAAGGTCGCGGTCTCGCCGGGCTGGAGTTCCGTGCCCGCGCCCGCCGGAAAGCGTACTTCGGTCGCCTCGATCAGCGTCGGCTCGCGGCCCGAGGCGCGCACGTGATCGAGGACGCAGGCGAGCTTCAGGCCCTTCATCGCAAACCAGGGATTGGTGTTTTCCGCCGTGAAGGTCGCGTCGAACGACGAGCCGGCCTTCTGTTCCTGCGCGGCGTAGCTCGGCACGGGCCGCATCGACCACGCGCCGATTCCCACGCCCGCAATGACGACCAGCACGGCCAGGAAGACGATCAGGCTCTGCAGCGACCGCGCGCCGCTGTGCGCCATCGCGCGCAATTCCTGCTGCAGCGTCGAGGTCGGCGGCGGCAGCGGCCTTGGCCCGGAGGCCCTGGGCGGCTGCTTGCGCGCTCTCGGCTTGGCGCCGGAAGAAGGGGGCTTCGCGCCGGAAGAGGCGCTTTTCCGGGGCTTGCTCGCGGACTTCTTCTTCTGCGCCATTGCTAGATTGCTTAACGCATCCCGACCAAATCATCCATGCCGCGACTGGTCGCGGGCAGGAACACGATCATCGCATTCCTGACCCTCATCCGTAGGACAAGGGCCGGGACGTGAAGGAAGGAGGCTCATCCTGCGAAGGCGATCTCCAACGCGCGCCGCGTCGCATTGGCGCCCTCGCGCGCGACATCGACGGCCGGCCTCGCCCAGTGGGCGGTATTGGGCGCTTCGTAGCTCACCCAACCCTCGTAGCCCTTGGCCGCGAGCAGCTGGAACAGCTCGTTCCAGCGCACCACGCCCTGTCCCGGCGGCAGGCGATCGACCGGCGGTGCGGCATTGGGCGGCGCATTGGGCACGTCGCTGTACTGCACATAGAAAATTTCCGCGGCGGGCACTTCCTCGAAGCCGCGGCCGGGGCGACCGCCCCGCTGCAGGTGATAGGCATCGAGCAGCAGGCCCACGTTCTTCTGTCCGCTCTTTGCGATCAGCTCGCGCAGGATCTCCAGGCGACTGACGATCGGATGCTGGAACTGGTATTCGAGCGCGAGCCGCAAGCCGTGGCGCGCCACGATCCCGCCGGCATGGCGGATGTTCGCCACCGCCTCGTCGAGCGACGCCGCGCCCGGACCGATCCCGCTCATCACCGTCGCGCAATCGAGCGTGACCGCCCGTTCGCAGGCCTCCTCCAGCGAGGCGAACAGGCGCTCGCGATCTTCCTGCGCCGCGAAGGTCCAGCCGTACTCGCAGCCGACGGCGCTCACCGGCAGTCCATTGGCCTTCACGCGGCCCACCACCTCGGTGATCGACAGGCCGCGCTCCTCCGCCCGCTTGAAATCGACGCGGCGCAGCTCGACAGCATCGAAGCCTCCCGCCTTGGCCGCCTCGAGCGCTTCGGCGAGCGGCGTCGTATCGACCGTCCAGAGATGGAGCGCGAGACCGCGAAACTTGTGGCGCATGATTTGATTTCCCTCGACCGATTATGGACGGCCGGGCGGAGCGCTCACGCGGCCGCGCCAACGGCCGCTCGCGACAGCAATTGCTAGATGCGGTGATCCATGTCCATCGCTGGCTCCGGCACATCGACGCAGCCGATGATGCGGGCGGGAACGCCGGCGGCGGTGCAGCCGGCCGGGACGGGATCGAGCACGACGCTGCCAGCGGCGATCTTGGCGCAGGCGCCGATCTCGATGTTGCCCAGCACCTTGGCGCCGGCGCCCAGCAGCACGCCGCGCCGTACCTTGGGGTGACGGTCGCCGCGTTCCTTGCCGGTGCCGCCCAGCGTGACGCCGTGCAGCATCGAGACGCCGTCTTCGACGACGGCGGTCTCGCCGATCACCACGCCGGTGCCGTGGTCGATGAAGATGCTCTTGCCGATCACCGCGCCGGGATGGATGTCGAGGGCGAACAGCGAGCTCGAGCGGCTCTGCAGGAAGTGGGCGAGCGAGCGGCGGCCCTGCCCCCACAGCCAATGGGCGGCCCGGTAGGTCTGCAGCGCGTGATAGCCCTTGAACCAGAGCAGCGGATCGAGATGTGAGGTGCAGGCGGGGTCGCGGTCGGCGACCGCCACGATGTCGGCGCGCGCCGCCAGGCCAATGCCCGGATCGGCGGCGAAGGCCTCGTCGAAGGTCTGGCGGATCAGGGCGGCGGGAACCTCGGTCGTGCCGACGAGCCGCGCCAGATGATAGCTGAGCGCGCTCTCGAAGCGCGGCTGGCTCAGGATGGTCGCATGCAGCGTTCCGGCCAGTATGGGTTCGGCGGCGGCGGCGGCGTGCGCCGCTTCGCGAATACGGTCCCAGACCGGGTCGACTGACCTCAGATCGGCAGATCGCGTCTCGGTCGGGTTCGTGGCAACTGCCCTGTCCATGGCGCTCTCCTCCGCTCCGCTTCGGTCCCCTGCGACGCCCGCGGTGCGCTCGACACGCCTCCCTGCGGGAAGACTACGCCGGGCGCCCCATGCGTGCAATCGGGTGTGTGCAATCGGCTACCGGGCCGCCCGGGATTCCAGTTCCCTGACCAGCGGCTCGACCTTGCCACCGTTGTTCTGGATGTAGGAATTGAAATCCGAACGTCTAGTCATGACCATGCTGACGCCCTCGATCTTGACGTCGGCAATGCGGTCGTTGCGGATCTCCCACTCGAGCTTGATCGGCTGGCCCGAGGTCTGGTTCAGCCGGCTGTCGACGACCGACACGCCGTTGGCGCGCGGAATCACCTTGCCGATGGTCAGCGTCTGGCCGCCATACTGGCCGAAACGCTCGCTGTAGGCTTTCGCCTCCGCCGTGGCGACGGCCTTCAGGAAACGCGCGCGCTCGCTCTCGGTCGCCTGGTTCCAGTGGGTGCCCAGCGCCGAGCGGCCCATTGCCGGCATGTCGAAATTGGCCTGGAGGACGGCCAGGATCGCCGCCTGCCGGTCGGCCCCGGTCTTGGTCTTGACGATGTCGATGACCTGCTGCGCCGTGGTCTGCACCAGCTGCGCGGGATCGGCGGCAACTGCCGGCCCGATACCGTGGACGGCGGCAAGCGACACCGCGGCCGCGGCGGCAAGGCTGAACGCGAGACGACGAGAGGCGAGCAGCGGCATCGTGCACTCCTGTAGTGATTTGGGGATTGGGTTATTGGCCCGGTCGCGTGATAAACGCACCCGCGGTCGGGCGCGTTGCGCTAGCGAACCAGTGCCAGGTTGTCGCGACGCTCCAGTTCGCTGCGCGTATCGGTCTTCTCGCGCTTCTGACGGATCTGGTCGGCGCGGTTCTGCGTGTAGGCGGAGCGCAGCGCCGCGTAGTAGTCGACGCTGTTCTTCTCGAGATCGTCGAGCGCGAAGATGGTGCGCGAGCGGTAATCGACGGCGTTCGCGCCATAGCGGCCGATCTGCCAGACGTCCCAGTCGACGGCCAGATTGTAGGTCAGGATGCGGAAAGGATCGACCAGATAGTCCATCATCAGGCCGGTGGCGTCGCGCGCATTGGACGGGCCATAGGCGGGCAGCATGAGATAGAAGCCGCCATTCTCCGGCTCGACGCCGGCCCACAGGCCGATCGTCTTGCCGAAATCCTCCTTGGTGCGCTCGAGCCCGAAGCTCGTCGCCACGTCGAAGAGGCCGGCCACGCCGATCGTCGAATTGACCAGGAAGCGGGCCATGGTCGTGGCGGCGCGATTCGGCTCGCCCTGGAAGATCTCGTTGATGGCCGTCACCGGCTCCCCGAGATTGTCGAGCAGGTTGCGCACGCCGGTCTGCGCCCGATCGGGCAGCAGGTCGCGGTACATGACCGCCAGCGGCCGCAGCGCGATGATGTCGACGGCGCGATTGATCGAGAAAATGAAGCGGTTCGGGGTTTCCAGCGGATCCCAGACGTCGGCGGCGCCGGTGTCGTTGGTGGCGCAGCCCCCGACCATCGTCCCGGCCAGGGCGACCGCGACAACGGAGCGGCGGATGCTTGCAGAAATGGCTCTCGTCACACCGATCATCAACGCCGACCCCGGATCCATCCCGCCGGCCCAGGAACTCCGGACCAAAATGCGTGACGCGACGTTCATCCGTCGCATTCGGGCGGAGTGTTGCACACAGAAGCCGTCGTTTGAAGCGATTACGGGCACAGGCTTCCCGGCTTGCGGTTTCCTGTGTTTCAGCGGTGACGGTCGCCCACAGATGATCGTTGCATACATAAAGATATGCTTATATCATTCTCTCCATGGACCATCTTCTAACCCTCCTGCGGGCCGCCGCGGAAGATACCAGGCTCCGCATCCTGGGCTTGGCGGCGCGCGAGGACCTGACCGTCAGCGACTATGTGAACGTGCTGGGCCAGAGCCAGCCGCGCGTCTCGCGACACCTGAAATTGCTGGTCGAAGCCGGTCTCCTGGAGCGCTTCCGGGAGGCCCAGTTCACCCGCTTCCGCCTGACCACCGGCGGCGAGGATGCCGCACTGGTGCGCGAGTTCGTGCGCCGTCTCGACCCCAAGAATCCCCGCATCGCCACCGACCGCGCCCGGCTGGACGCGGTCCAGCAGCGCCGCCAGACGGCCGCCGCCCGCTTCTTCCGCGACAATGCCCAGCGCTGGGACGAGCTTCGCGCGTTGCACGTCGCCGACCGCGAGATCGAGCGGGCACTCGTCCATTATCTCCCCGGCGGCGCGCGCCGGCTCCTCGACATCGGCACGGGTACCGGCCGGCTGCTCGAAGTGCTGGCCCCCAAGGTCGAACAGGCGATCGGCGTCGACCAGAGCCGCGAGATGCTGGCGCTCGCCCGCGCCAACCTGGCCCGTGCCGGCATCGACAATGCCGACATCCGCCAGGGCGACATGTATGCCCTGCCCTTCGAGTCCGACTGGTTCGACGTCGTCACCATCCATCACGTGCTGCATTATGCCGACGATCCCGCCGCGGCCCTCGCGGAGGCCGCACGCGTGGTCAAGCCCGGCGGCTCGGTGCTGGTGGTCGACTTCTCGCCGCACGACCTGGTCGAGCTGAAACGCGAACATGCCCATGTCCATCTGGGCTTCGCCGACAACCAGGTGCAGGGCTGGCTGCGCAGCGCCGGCCTCAATCCGCTGGAGCCCATTCACTTTCCCGGCCGCCGCCTGATGACGGGCATCTGGCGCGGCGAGCGCGAGCTGACGGCGCTCGCCCCGGCCCGCCCCCCTGCCGCCCTTTCCACCATTGGAGTTTCACGATGAGCCCCGATACCGGTCCGATCGGCAATCCCCTGAGTTCCGCGGGGAGCGCGACAGCCACCGAGTTCCCCGCCCGCGCGCCGCAGCGCCTTGACGTCTCGTTCGAGTTCTCGCCGCCCCGCACCGAGGCTGCCGAGCGCACGCTGTGGGAGACGGTGAACCGCCTCACGCCGCTCCATCCGTCGTTCTTCTCGGTGACCTACGGCGCCGGCGGGTCGACGCGTCAGCGCACCCACGACACGGTCGAGCGACTCAAAAAAGATACCGGCATCGACGCCGCCGCGCACCTCACCTGCGTCGCCGCCACCACGGGCGAGATCGACGACATCGCGCGCGCCTACTGGGATGCCGGCATCCGCCACATCGTGGCCCTGCGCGGCGACCCGCCGGGCGGCATGGGCGGCCAGTACACGCCCCACCCCGGCGGCTATGCCAATGCCGCCGAGCTGGTTGGCGGCCTGAAGAAGATCGGCAACTTCCAGATCAGCGTCGCGGGCTACCCCGAGAAGCATCCGGCCTCGGCCGACGAGCGCGCCGACCTCGAGAACCTGAAGGCCAAGGTCGATGCCGGCGCCGACCGCTGCATCACCCAGTTCTTCTTCGAGGCCGAGGATTTCCTGCGCTTCCGCGACCGCGCGGCGGCGGCCGGCATCAACGTGCCGATCGTGCCGGGCATCATGCCGGTGTCGAACTTCTCTGCGGTCAACCGCATCGCCGGCCTGTGCGGCTCCAAGGTGCCGCCGTGGTTCGCCAGCATGTTCGACGGGCTCGACGACGATCTCGAGACGCGCCGCATGATTGCCGCCACCGTGGCGGGCGACCTCTGCCGCCGCCTGCGCGACGAGGGCGTCCAGCAGTTCCATTTCTACACCCTCAATCGCGCCGATCTCACCTTTGCGATCTGCCATCTGCTGGGAGTGCGGCCAAAATGATCCGTGAAGCGATGACCCGCGGGGAAAAGGCGGAGCAGCTCCGCGCGATCGGCGCCGAGCGCATCCTGGTCAAGGACGGGCCCTACGGCTCGATGATCCAGAGCTACAAGCTCGACGAGGAAGGCTTCCGCGGCGGCCGCACCTTCAACCACGACCAGAAGGGTAACAACGACCTGCTGAACCTGACGCGGCCCGACGTGGTGGGCGAGATCTGCAACGCCTATCTCGACGCCGGCGCCGACATCGTGGCGACCAACACGTTCAACTCGAATTCGATCAGCCTGTCCGACTACGGCATCACCGGCATGGCGCGCGAGATCAACATCGCCGCCGCGAAGCTGACGCGCGCCTGCGCCGACGCCGCCACGGCGCGCGATCCGTCCAAGCCGCGCTTCGTCGCCGGCGCCCTGGGGCCGACCAACAAGACGCTTTCGGTGTCGCCCAAGGTCAGCGATCCAGGCTTCCGCGCCGTCACCTTCGACGAGGTGAAGGACATGTATCGCGAGCAGATCGACGGGCTGCTCGACGGCGGCGTCGACTTCATCCTGGTCGAGACCGTGTTCGACACGCTGAACGCCAAGGCCGCCCTGGTCGCCGCCGACGAGGCGGGCGAGGCGCGCGGCGAGGTGCTTCCGGTGATGGTCTCCATGACCCTGACCGACCTGGCCGGCCGCAACCTCTCGGGCCAGACGGTCGAGGCCTTCTGGCATTCGGTGCGTCATGCCAAGCCGATCACCATGGGCCTCAACTGCAGCTTCGGCGCGACCGAGCTTCATCCCTACGTGCAGGCGCTGAACCCGCAGGTCGACAGCATGCTCTGCGTCTATCCCAATGCCGGTCTTCCCAACGAGCTCGGCGCCTATGACGAGCCGCCGGAGATGACGGCCAAGCTGGTCAGGGGCTGGGCGCAGAACGGCTGGCTGAACGTGGTCGGCGGCTGCTGCGGCACCACGCCCGGCCACATCAAGGCGATCGCCGAGGCGGTCAAGGGCATCACCCCGCGCACGTGGCATGTGCTGCCACCGGCGCTGCGTCTCAGTGGCATGGAACCGGCGAGTTTCTTCTAATGGCTCAGGATATCGATACCGACACCAAGCAGGCGCCCCGCGCGATGTTCATCAACATCGGCGAGCGCACCAACGTCACCGGCTCGGCCCGCTTCAAGAAGCTGATCCTCGAGGGCGATTACACCGCCGCCGTCGAGGTCGCGCGCCAGCAGGTCGACAGCGGCGCGCAGATCATCGACATCAACATGGACGAAGGCCTGCTCGACGCCGAGCTGGCGATGGACACGTTCCTGAAGCTGATCGCCGCCGAGCCCGACATCGCCCGCGTGCCGATCATGATCGACAGCTCCAAGTGGAGCGTGATCGAGGCCGGCCTGAAGTGCGTCGCCGGCAAGCCGATCGTAAACTCGATCTCCATGAAGGAAGGCATCGAGCCCTTCATCGCGCAGGCCCGCAAGGTCCGCCGCTACGGCGCCGCGGTCGTGGTGATGGCGTTCGACGAAAAAGGCCAGGCCGACACCAAGGAGCGCAAGGTCGAGATCTGCGCCCGCGCCTACGACATCCTGGTGAACCAGGTCGGCTTCCCGGCCGAGGACATCATCTTCGATCCCAACGTGTTCGCGGTGGCGACCGGTATCGAGGAGCACAACAATTACGGCGTCGACTTCATCGAGGCGACGCGCGAGATCAAGAAGCGCTGCCCCGCCGCCAAGATTTCCGGCGGCGTCTCCAACCTGTCCTTCGCCTTCCGCGGCAACGAGCCGGTGCGCAAGGCGATGCATTCGGTGTTCCTCTACTATGCCATCCAGGCAGGCATGGACATGGGCATTGTCAATGCCGGCCAGCTCGAAGTCTACGACCAGATCCCGCAGGAACTCCGCGACGCCTGCGAGGACGTCATCCTCAACCGCCGCTCCGACGCCACGGACCGGCTGCTCGAGCTGGCGCCGAAATACAAGGGCACCGGCGAGGTCGCCGAGACGCAGGACGCCGAGTGGCGGAGCTGGCCGGTCGAGAAGCGGCTGGAGCATGCGCTGGTCAAGGGCATGGACCAGTTCGTCGTCGCCGACACCGAGGAAGCACGTCTGCAGATCGCGCGGCCGATCGAGGTGATCGAGGGTCCGCTGATGGCCGGCATGAACGTGGTCGGCGATCTGTTCGGAGCCGGCAAGATGTTCCTGCCTCAGGTGGTCAAGAGCGCCCGCGTCATGAAGAAGGCGGTGGCGCACCTGCTGCCCTACATCGAGGCGCAGAAGACGGCGGGCTCGCGGCCCAAGGGCAAGATCGTCATGGCGACGGTCAAGGGCGACGTCCATGACATCGGCAAGAACATCGTGGGCGTGGTCCTGCAGTGCAATAATTTCGAGGTCATCGACCTCGGCGTCATGGTGCCGTTCCAGGACATCCTGAAGAGCGCCAACGACAACAAGGCCGACATCATCGGCCTGTCGGGCCTGATCACGCCGTCGCTCGACGAGATGGTGACGGTGGCCGAGGAGATGACGCGCCAGGGCATGAACCTGCCGCTGCTGATCGGCGGCGCCACGACCTCCAAGGTCCACACCGCGCTGCGCATTGCGCCGCGCTATGCCGGCACGACGGTGCATGTGCTCGATGCCTCGCGCGCCGTCGGCGTCTGCTCGGCGCTGGTCTCCGAGTCGGGCTCGCAGGCCGAGGATTTCGCGATCAAGGTCGCCGCCGAATACGAGGCGATCCGGGTCGAGCGCGCGGGCGGCACCAAGGAGAAGGTGATCCCGCTCGAAGCCGCGCGCGCCAACGACTTCAAGATCGACTGGTCGGCCTACTCAGCCCCGAAGCCGGGGATCACCGGCACGCGCGTCTTCGCAGAGTATCCGCTGCACGAGCTGGTCGAACGCATCGACTGGACGCCGTTCTTCCGCGCCTGGGAGCTGGCCGGCAACTATCCGGCCATCCTCGAGGATCCGGTGGTCGGCGACAGCGCCAAGAAGCTCTACGTCGATGCGCGCAAGATGCTCGACCTGATCGTGCGCGAGAAGTGGCTGACGGCGAAGGGCGTGATCACCTTCTGGCCGTGCCGCCGCGAGGGCGACGACGTCGTGCTCTACAGCGACGACACCCGCACCAAGGAAATCTCGCGTCTGTATTTCCTGCGCCAGCAGATCGAGAAGCGGGCGCCTCGTGCCAACATGTGCCTGGCCGACTTCATCTCGCCCGAGGCCGACTGGATCGGTGGCTTTGCCGTCACCACGGGCCACGGCATCGAGGCGCATCTCGCGCGCTTCAAGGCCGACCATGACGACTATTCGGACATCCTGCTGAAGGCGCTGGCCGACCGTCTCGCCGAAGCCTTCGCCGAGCGCCTGCATGAGCGCGTGCGCAAGACCCTGTGGGGCTACGCGCCCGACGAGGCCCTGACCAACGACGAGCTGACGCGCGAGAAGTATCGCGGCATCCGCCCGGCGCCGGGTTATCCCGCCTGCCCCGACCACAGCCAGAAGCCCGAGCTGTTCCGGCTGCTGAACGCCGGCCAGAACGCCGGCATCCAGCTCACCGAAAGCTTCGCGATGATCCCGACCTCGGCGGTCTCGGGCTACTACTTCGCCTATCCCGACGCGCAGTATTTCGGCGTCGCCCGCATCGGCAAGGACCAGGTCGAGGACTATGCGATGCGCCGCGGCGTTTCGATCGAACAGGCGGAGAAGTGGCTGCGACCGAACATCGGGTACTGAGGCGACCCCACAATTTTGCTCCCTCGTAGAGCGGGGAAGCATGAAGAGGGATGAGGTTCGATGCTGAGCTACGCCCTCGTCCTGGCCGTGGGGCTCGTCGCCGGAACGGTGAGCGGCGTCGTCGGCACCGGCGCAACCGTCATCCTGCTGCCGGTGCTGGTGATCGTCTTCGGGCCGCGTGAAGCCGTGCCGATCATGGCGGTGGTCGCGCTGATGTCGAACTTCGCCAAGATCACCGCCTGGTGGCGCCATATCGACTGGCGCGCCGCTGCCGCCTACGCGTTGGGCGGCATCCCGGCGGCAGCACTGGGCGCGCGCACCCTGCTGGCCCTGCCCGAGAACACCGTCGAGACCGCACTCGGCGTCTTCTTCCTGGCGATGATCCCGGGTCGCCGCTGGCTCGCCGCGCGCAACATCGTGCTGGGCTACGGCGGCATGGTCGTGGCAGGCGTCGCGATCGGCTTCCTGACCGGCATCGTGGTCTCGACCGGTCCGCTCAGCGTGCCCGCCTTCGCCGCCCATGGACTCGTCAAAGGCGCCTTCATCGCCACCGAAGCCGCGGGCTCGCTCGCCCTCTACATCAGCAAGGCCGTCACCTTCCAGGCGTTCGGCGCGCTGCCAACCGACATCGCGGTGAAGGGAGTGATCACCGGCTCCTCGGTGATGGCCGGCACCTATCTCGCGCGCCTGTTCGTCGAACGCATGAGCGTCGCCGCCTTCCAGTACATGCTCGACATCGTGATGGCCGTGTCGGGAGTAGCGCTGCTCTGGCAGGCGCTGAGGTAGACGCGCGCAAGTTTGATTGGCAAGGATGTCCTCCCTTCCAGGAGATCGAAGATGGCAATCACGAAGAAGCAGGAACTGCGGGCCCTCACCGAGAGCGAGCGCGAGCTGGTGGACATGTCCGGCGTCCGCGCCGCGCGGTCGCTTACCGATGCCCAGCTCACCCGGCTGGTGAAGCTGCTGCGCACCAAGCGCGACCGCGCGAAGACGGTGGCGGAGCGCCAGCGCCGCGAGTTGCGCGGCAAGACCCGGCCGCGCGGTACGACACCAGTGAAAGCCGATGACGGTTCGCGGCTCAAGCTCGAGATCCTGTCGGCGGCCCTCGCCCGCCTCGACGCAGAGACCGAGCGTCGTGGCCAGATCAAGGCCAAGGCCTCGCTGGTCGAGAGCGCGAAGAAGGCGCTGGCACTGAAGCAGAAGGCCAAGACCGCCAAGCCGCCGGCGAAGACCCGTGGCCCCGCCACGGTCGTTCGCGGCAAGGCGCGCGTCGCCGCGGAGAACCATGTGCCGGGATCGGTGCGCGGCAGCGTCCGCAAGCAGGGCGCGCGCGTCCAGGCCAAGCGCGACGCCCGCTAAGCCGACAGCGGCAGATCCATCGGCCGCCCTGCGATAGTCCGCCGCCGACACGGGCGGCGGATCGCGCTAGGGTAGCAGCAGGCTTCCAGGGAGGAACGCATGCTGGCCAACACCACGCGCACGCTCACCGAGGCACAACGCGAGCAGTGGGCCGTCGACGGCTATCTGCAGATCGAAGGCGCGCTGTCCCCGGCCGAAGTGGATTTCTTTTCGAAGTTGCTCGACGACAGGGTGCGCACAGAGCCGGGCTACGAGCCTGCGCCGGGCACGCTGCCGCGCGGTCACTATGCGTGGAAGCTGCCCGACCCGGACATAGACGCGTTCATGGACCGGCGCGACCTGCTGCCCCACCACCAGGCCTTCATCGACCTGATCGACCGGCCGGCGATCTTCGACCTGATCCTCGACCTGATGGGTTCCTACATCCAGTTCTCGATGAGCCAGGCGATCGTGCGTGCCTCGACCGACACCTTCCCGGGCTACATCCACACCGACGGCGGACAGGCCCAGAAATCCATCCGCGTCAGCGAGACCAGCCGCCCGCTCGCGGTGAAGGTCATGTACCTGCTCACCGACGTGACCGGTCCCGACAGCGGCAACTTCACGGTCTTCCCAGGCAGCCACCTGCGGCCCTTCCCCGAGAGGCCCGAGCGCATGCCCCACCCCGGCATGCCGGGCGCAGTGCCCCTGCTCGGCAAGGCGGGCGATGCCTACGTGTTCCCGCACGCGCTGTGGCACGGGCCCTCGCCCAACCATTCCGGCAAGGCGCGCAAGACGCTGCTCTACAACTACTGCCAGATGTTCATGCGCGCCTATGATTTCAGCGGACCCTACGCCGCGCTGTTCGAGCGCTGCACACCGCGCCAGCGCCGCCTGCTGGGCGACCTCGGCCACGATTTCAGGCCGGGAGACTTCTTCTACGCGCCCGAGGACCAGGAAGCCGTGATGACGGGCGCCACGGCTTGAGTCGTGGTAGTGGCTCTCCCCCGGACGGGCGCCCCTGTGGGTGGCCCTCCCCCTGAAGGAGTGTCTATGAAGAACGTCGTCATGACGGCCGCACTGGCCGCCCTCGCCCTCTCGACCGGCGCCTGCAGCATGCAGCAATCCAGCGCGCAGCAGCTCAACACCACCAACGCCAATTCCCGCATCTACATCGGCTCGCTGACCTGCAATGTCGGCGGCAGCACGGGCTACCTGCTGGGCTCGGCCAAGCCGCTGGACTGCGTGTTCCTCGGCAAGGACGGCGTGTCGACGGCGCAGTACACCGGCACGATCGACAAGGTCGGCATCGACATCGGCTACACCAAGGCCGTGCACACGATCTGGCGCGTCTATTCGCTGGGCTCGGATCGCGCCCCGACCCAGATCGGCGGCACCTATGTCGGCGAGCAGGGCACGGTCGCGGCGGGCAACCAGGCCGGCGGCAACTGGATCTATGGCGGTCCGAACGCCGAGATCGGCATGCTGGCCTCGGGCGTCGTGAAGGATGCCGGCTACAACCTGGCGACCGGCATCGCCGCCATGACGATCCGGCTGAAGCCGTAGCTTCGCGCTAAGTCGCCGCTCCCGTCGCCGCCTGCAGCGCGCAGCCGGCGACGGTGATGCGGTGCATCAGGCGCCGCTCGCCCTGATAGTCGTTCTGCGCACTGTGCCAGGTGGCGCGATTGTCCCAGAAGGCGATCGAGCCGTCGCGCCACTGGAAGCGGCTGGTGAAGTCGCCCCGCGTGACGTGCGCGTAGAGATAGTCCAGCAGCGGATTGCTGTCCTCGATGCTCCAGCCTTCGAAGTGCAGCGTGAAGTCAGGATTGACGTAGAGCGCCTCGCGGCCGCTCAACGGATGACGGATCACCACCGGGTGCAGCACGTCGCCCACGTTGTCGGCATTGTGGAACACATGGTCGCTGCCGCTGGCCTTGCGCGCCGCGGCGCCGAAGCGGTGTGCCGAGGAGTGCACGGCATTCAGTCCGCGCAGCGTCTGCTTGAGCCCTTCCGACAGCGTCTCGAAGGCGCGATAGACGTCGGAGAACAACGTGTCGCCGCCCTTCGACGGCAGCTCGCGGGCCAGCAGGATCGAGCCCATGGCGGGGATCTGGTCGTAGGTGTGATCGGTGTGCCAGCGCTCGCCGATGTTCTTCTGCTGCTGCGGCTCCTTGCGCACCTCGGCGATCTGCGGATAGCCGGCCACCGGCGTGAAGTAGCGGTTGATGTCGATCTGGCCCCATCGCTGCGCGAAGGCGATGTGCTGCTCGGGCGTCAGCTCCTGGTCGCGGAAAAAAATCACGCCGTGCTCGACGAAGGCGCGCTGCACCTCGTCCCACTGGCGATTGCTCATCGACTTGAGATCGAGCCCCAGCACCTCGGCGCCGCAGCCGCCGTCGAGTTCGCGCACCTGAACGGTTTCGTAAGTCATGGCCACCTCGGATCTTCGCCGGGAATCAGCATAGCACGCGATCTCGCACATGATTCAAGGGTCCCTCACTCCGTTCGGATGACACCTTTTTTTTGCATCGGCGCACTGCGCCGGTCTCACAAAAATTGTCATCCTGAGCGCAGCGAAGGACCTTTTCTGCCTCGCCGCGCGATGACAACCGTGAAAGTCAGCCGCCCTTCACGCCGAGCAGCAGGAGGGCGATCGAGAGGGTGAAGACGCTGGCGGCGGTCGAGATCACCACGGCGTTGGTCGCCCGCGCGACCCCGATCCCGTACATCTGCGCGATCAGGTAGACGTTGGCGCCAGCCGGGAGGGCGGCGTTCAGGGTCGCCACGGTGAGCCACAGCGGATCGAGCGCGAAGACATAGCGGCCGATCGTCCAGACCAGCACCGGCAGCAGGGCGAGCTTGAAGAACGAGGCCACCGCCGCCGACTGCCAATGGCCCTTCAGGCCGACATGGGCCAGCGAGGCGCCGACCATGATCAGGCCGCAGGGCGGCGCCGCCGCAGCGAGGGCTTGCAGGATGCGGTCGATCACCGCCGGCGTCGCGATTCCGGGGACGTGCGTGGTGATTTCGCCCCACAGGAGCCCTGCGAAGATCGCGGGAATCACCGGGTGCTTCAGCATAGAGAGCGCAGCCCCGCCCAGGCGCTTCAGCAGAGTGCTGCGCCGCCCGCCCGCGCCGTCGATCTCCATTAGGAAACAAGTGAAGGTGAGCAGGATCAGCGAATGGACGCTGATGATCATCAGCAGCGGCACCAGCCCCTGCTCGCCGAAGCCGTAGCTGATGAAGGGAATGCCGATGCCGACGCCGTTGGAGAAGGAGCCGCTGAGCGCGAACATGGCGCGGTCGCCGAGCCGCAGCCCCTGCAACCTGCCGATCAGCATGAGCACGCCGTAGAGCACCGCCACGCCGCTGAAGAAGGCGAGCAGGATCTGCGGCTCGAGCGACTCCAGCCGCACCCTGGCCATGGAGCGGAAGAGCAGCGCGGGGAACAGCACGTAGAAGGTCACGGCGGTGAAACCGCGCAAGCCCTCGGGACTGAGGACCTTGCTGCGGCCGATCAACCAGCCAACCATCACCATGCCGAACACCGGCACGATGATGTCGACGATCGCACTCATGCGCTGGGGGCGCGCCACTCCCGTGGCGCGTTCCTATTCTTTCTGCACGGTGCGGGCTCTCGCGCCTCAGAAGGCGCTGCCGCCCGCCTGCGCATGTGAATGCGCTAAGCCGCCATCGCGAGGTTGCTGTAGCGCGTCAGGTGGTGCTGCTGGTTGCCGAACATCAGGTCGATCATCGTCAGCCGCTTGAAGTAGTGGCTGACCGACAGCTCGTCCGTGACGCCCATGCCGCCGTGCATCTGCACCGCGCTCTGGCCGCAGAACTTGCCCGACTTGCCGATCTGGACCTTGGCGCCGGACGCCGCCTTGGCGCGCACCGTCGGATCCTTGTCGTCGATCTTGAGCGAGGCCATCAGGGTCATCGAACGCGCTTCCTGCGCGTTGGTGAAGCAGTCGACCATGCGGTGCTGCAGCACCTGGAACTTGCCGATCGCCACACCGAACTGCTTGCGGGTCTTGATGTACTCCAGCGTGGCCGCATTGATCGCGTCCATGCAGCCGGTGGCCTCGGCACACAGCGCGACGATGGCGCGGTCGACGGCCTCTTCCACGGTCGGGAAGGCTTCGTCGACCTGGCCCAGTACCGCGTCGGCGCCGACCGAGACCTTGTCGAAGGTGAGCTCGGACGCCCGCAGCGCGTCCTGGGTCGGGTAGTCGCGGCGCGACAGGCCCTTGGCCTTGGCGTCGACCACGAACAGCGTCAGGCCCTTGGGCTCGCGCGCCGAGCCGCCGGTACGCGCCAGTACGATGATGTCGTCGGCCGAGGCCGCGTTGTAGACGACGCCCTTGTGGCCGGAGAGCGACCAGCCGGCGCCTTCCCTGGTGGCCTTGAGCGAGATATCGGCCAGGTTGTAGCGGCTCTGGCGCTCCAGCCAGGCGAAGGCGAACTGCTTCTTGCCCTCGATCATCGGCGCCAGCAGCGCCGCCTTCTGGGCCGCCGAGCCGGCGCGGGCGATCATGCCGCCGCCCAGCACCACCGTCGGCAGGAACGGTTCGAGGACCAGGCCTTTGCCGAACTGCTCCATGACGATCATGGTCTCGATCGGACCGCCGCCGTAGCCGCCATCCTCTTCGGAGAAGGCCATGCCCAGCCAGCCGAGGTCGGCGAACTGCGCCCAGTTCTCCGGCAGCCAGCCGCGCTCGGTCGCCACGATCTTGCGGCGATTGTCGAACGTGTACTTCTCGCGCGCGAAGCGCTCGGCCGATTCCTGCAGCTGCTTCTGTTCGTCGGAAAGGGACAGATCCATGTTTCTCCTCCGGAATTCTTGGTCGCCGTTATAGCCCTCGTCAGAGGCCAAGCACCATCTTCGAGACGATGTTCTTCTGAATCTCGGTACTGCCGCCGTAGATGCTGGTCTTGCGCATGTTGAAATAGCGCGGTGCGGCCGGCGGGGCATGGTCGGGCCCGACCGGCGTCTCGTTGGTGTCGTGGAACAGCAGGCCGGGCTGGTAGGGCTGGGCGTATTCGCCGACCGCCTCCATGGCCAGCTCGGCGATGCGCTGCTGGATTTCAGAGCCGCGCACCTTCAGCGTCGACACCTCGGGACCGGGCGCGCCGCCCTGGGCCATGGCCGAGAGCACGCGCAGCTCGCTCATCTCCAGCGCCTGGACCTGCAGGTCGATGTCGGCGATCTGCGCCGTGAAGGCCGGATCGTCGGCCAGGGTGCCGCCGTCCTGCGGTTCGGCGCGGGCGATCTGGCGCAGCATCGAGACGCCGCGCTTGGAGGACGGGACCTCGGCGATGCCCAGCCGCTCGTTGGCCAGCAGGAACTTGGCGCAGGTCCAGCCCTCGTTCTCCTTGCCGATCAGGTTCTCGACCGGGACCTTCACATTGTCGAGGAACACGTCGTTCACGTGATGGGCGCCGTCGGTCATGATGATCGGCCGCACCGTCACGCCCGGCGTCTTCATGTCGATCAGCAGGAAGGAGATGCTCTCCTGCGGCTTGCCCTCGGTGCTGGTCCGCACCAGGCAGAAAATCCAGTCGCCCCAGTGCGCGAACGACGTCCAGGTCTTCTGGCCGTTCACGATGTAATGATCGCCTTCTCGCACCGCGCGCGTGCGCAGGTTGGCGAGGTCGGAGCCGGCGCCCGGCTCGGAATAGCCCTGGCACCACGAGACTTCGGAGCTGCGGATGCCGGGCAGGAAGCGCTCCTTCTGCGCCTCGGTGCCGAAGGTGTAGATCACCGGCCCGACCATCTTGGGGCCGAACGGCAGGATGCGGGGCGCGCCCTCTTCCGCCAGCACGTTCTCGAACAGGAAGCGCTGCGTCACGTCCCAGCCCGGTCCGCCGTATTTCTTCGGCCAGGTGTAGGCGAGCCAGCCCTTCTTCCCGAGCGCCTTCTGCCACACGATGTGGTCGTCGCGGTCGTAATGCTTGCCGGAGAAGGTCTTCTCGCGGGTCGCGGGTGACAGGTTCTCGCGCGCGAACGCCCGCACCTCGTCGGCGAACGCCTTGTGTTCCGGCTTGAGCGACAGGTCCATCTAGAGCCCCAACACCATCTTGCTGATGATCCCCTTCTGGATCTCGTTGCTGCCGCCGTAGATCGTGGTCTTGCGCGTGTTGAAATAGCGCGGCGCGGCGAGGTGGGCATAGTCGGGACCGACCAGCTCCTCGTTGGTGCCCTGCCACAACAGGCCGGGCAGGTAGGGAGCGGAATATTCGCCGACCGCTTCCATCGTGAGCTCGGTGATGCGCTGCTGGATCTCCGAGCCGCGGATCTTGAGGCCCGAGACTTCCGCGCCGGGCTGGCCGCCCTGCGCCATCTGCGACAGCACGCGCAGCTCGGTGAACTCGAGCGCCGTCACCTGGATTTCGAGATCGGCGATCTTCTCGGCGAAGCTCTGGTTCTCGATCAGCGGCCGGCCATTGTCCTGCTCGACGCGCGCGATGTCCTTCAGCGCCTCGACGCCGCGCTTGGACTGCGGCACCGCGGCGATGCCCAGCCGCTCGTTGGCCAGCAGGAACTTGGCGCAGGTCCAGCCCTCGTTCTCCTTGCCGACCAGGTTCTCGACCGGGACCTTGACGTTGTCGAAGAAGACCTCGTTCACCTCGTGGCCGCCATCGGCCATGATGATCGGCTTCACGGTGATCCCGGGCGTCTTCATGTCGATCAGCAGAAAGGAGATGCCTTCCTGCGGCTTCGACTTCGAATCGGTCCGCACCAGACAAAAAATCCAGTCGGCCCAGTGGCCCATCGTGTTCCAGGTCTTCGACCCGTTCACGATGTAATGGTCGCCGTCCTTCTCCGCCTTGGTGCGCAGGCTCGCGAGATCGGAACCCGAGCCCGGCTCGGAATAGCCCTGGCACCACCACACGGTGCTCTCGCGGATCGCCGGGAGGTACTTCTCCTTCTGCGCCTCGGTGCCGAACGTGTAGATCACCGGCCCGACCATCTTGGTGCCGAACGGGATGATGCCCGGCGCATATTCCTCGGCGCAGATATTCTCGAAGATGTAGCGCTGGGCCGGCGTGAAGCCCGGGCCGCCATGCTTCTTCGGCCAAGTGTAGACCAGCCAGCCCTTCTTCCCGAGCGCCTGCTGCCAGCGCATGTAGTCGTCGCGAATCAGGTGCTTGCCGTTCTTGACCTTGTCGCGCGTGTCGGGGGCCAGGTTGGCGCGCACGAACGTGCGCACCTCGTCGGCGAATGTCTGTTCTTCAGGCGTGAAAGCAAGGTCCATAAGTCCCTCCCGCGGGGGCGTTTTCGATTTGGCCGGAGTTTAGCCACGAGGCCCGTCGGGACAAGCGCCGATAAATCGTCTGGCGATTGCCCGCGCCGAGATGCGGAACGGGTTTCCGTAGAAACTTCCCGCGTCAGGATGCGTTATAGCGGCCTCTCCCGAAACCGGTCCCATATTCGATCCAATGAGCCGAATCGCCCCGCCCGCGGAAAGCCGCCTCAGCAGTTGGTATTCCGGCGCCAGCCTGGCCGACAGCTTCACCACCGGTCTGCCGCCGGGTGCGCCTGCCGACGTCGACACTCTCGCCACCCTCCTCTTCGCCGATCCGCCGGTATGGTTCACGATCCTCCTGGCGGTCCGCGATCGGGTGATGACGCTGTTCGGCGTGAAAGCCTCGCACGCCTTGAGTGCCGGCGAGCACATCGCCTTCTTCCCCGTCCTGTCGCGTTCGGTCGACGAAATCGTAATGGGCGCCGACGACCGCCATCTCGATTTCCGGGCGTCGCTGCTGCTGCGCCGCGCCGACAATATGCTCTTCGCCACGACGGTCGTGCGTTGCCACAACCTGCTGGGCCGCCTCTATCTCGCGGCGATCCTGCCCTTCCACATTCTGGTCGTGACCAGCGCATTGCGCCGTCTGCGGCGGCGCTTCTAGCGTTCCGGCGGCACCAGCAACACCTTGTCCGCCTTCAGCTTTTCGATCGCCTCGTCGCTGAGGCCGGCCTCGCGCAGGACCTCGACGCCGTCGTCGCCGAGGGGCGGGGCGTGGCGGCGGAATTCGACCTTGGTCTTCTCGAAGTCGAGGGGACTGGCAAAGGTGGTGATCGGGCCTTCGGTCGGGTGCTCGCGCTCGGTGAAGAAGCCGGTGGCCTTGAGGTGCGGATCGTCCTTCAGCTCTTCGAGCGTCCGCACCGGCATGGCGGGAATGTCGGCCTCGTCGAACATGTCGAGCCATTCCTGGGTCGGGCGGTGCTTCAGCAGTTCGCCCAGCACCTGGTAGAGCTCGCTGAAGTGCTTGGCACGCTCCATGCGGTCGACGAACCTCTTCTCCTTGGCGAGGTCGGGCCGCTCCGCCAGCTCGAAGAACCTGATCCAGTGCGCGTCGGTATAGGGCAGCGCGCAGATGTAGCCGTCCTTCGTCGGGAAGGGATGGCGGAACTTGTTGATGATGCGGTCATAGCCCATCGGCGCGCGCTCAGGGTTCCAGGTGGCGCCGAAAAGGTGCTCGGTCAGCCAGAACGAGGCCAGCGTCTCGAGCATGGGCACCTCGATCATCTGGCCCTCGCCCGTGCACTTGCGATGGTAGAGCGCGCCCAGCACCGCGATGCAGAGATGGAGCCCCGTCGTCTTGTCGGCGATCAGGCTCGGCATGAAGCGCGGCGGCAGCCCGTCGACCCGGCTCTGCAGCGAGGCCGCACCCGAGACGCCCTGCACCAGGTCGTCGAAGGCCGGCTTGTGGCCGTAGGGACCCTTGCGCGCATAGCCCAGCGAATAGGCATAGATGATCGACGGGTTGATCTTCTTCAGGTCTTCGTAGCCCAGCCCGAGCCGCTCGATCGCCTGCGGCCGGCTGTTGTGGATGAAGAGGTCGGCGTCCTTGATCATGTCCTTCAGGACGGCGCAGGCGGCAGGCTTCTTGAGGTCGAGGCAGATCGACCGCTTGTTGCGGTTGGCCGCCATGTAGATCGGGCCCATGGCCGGGGCGTTGCCGAGGCTGCCGCCCGAGGCGCGCAGCAGGTCGCCTTCCGGCGGCTCGACCTTGATCACGTCGGCGCCCATGTCGGCCAGATGCTGCGTGGCGAACGGCCCCAGCAGAACGGCCGTCAGATCGATCACACGCACGCCCTGTAATGGTCCCGGCATTTCCTCGTCCCCGCTATGACGTTTTGGTCTTGTCCGGACCGTGCCATCGCCCCTTGGGAAATGGTAGTCCTACGCTAACACGTCGTCCCGGGGCGCATCGCGGTGCGACGCGCACGGGCATTTTCAGGAAGTTGGGGTCTCGTGATGGCTGGAGCGCTGGACGGTCTGCTGGTGGTGAGTGTCGAGCAGGCGGTGGCCGCTCCCTATTGCGCCGCCCGGCTGGCGGATGCCGGCGCCCGGGTCATCAAGATCGAGCGGCCCGAGGGCGATTTCGCCCGCGGTTACGATGCCTATGTCCATGGCCAGTCGAGCTACTTCGTCTGGCTGAACCGCGGCAAGCAATCCCTCACGCTCGACTTCAAGGCCCGGGACGACCTCGCCTTGCTGCACCGGCTGATCGGCAAGGCCGACGTGCTGATCCAGAACCTGGCGCCGGGCGCCGCCGAGCGCGCGGGCTTCGGCTCTGCCGCCATGCGGGCCGCGCACAAGAAGCTGATCACCGTCGACATCTCGGGCTATGGCGATCACGGCCCCTACAGGAACCGCCGCGCCTACGACCTGCTGGTCCAGGCCGAGAGCGGCCTCGCCTCGATCACCGGCACCGAGCATGCGCCGGGCCGGGTCGGCATCTCCGCCACCGACATCGGCACCGGCATGTATGCCCACGCCGCCGTGCTGGAGGCGCTGATCGCGCGCGGCCGGACCGGCGAGGGCCGCGCCATCTCGGTGTCGCTCTTCTCCTCGATGGCCGAATGGATGACGGTGCCGCTGCTGGGCATGGACTATTCCAACTACGAATGGCCGCGGCTCGGGCTCACTCATCCGTTCATCGCGCCCTACGGCGTCTATCCGACCTCGGACAAGGTGCCGGTGCTGATCTCGATCCAGAACGACCGCGAGTTCGACCGGCTCTGTCACGGCGTCATCGACCGGCCCGGCCTGGAGAAGGATCCGGACTATGCCACCGGCAAGGCGCGCAACGCGCGGCGCGACGATACCAACGCCATCGTGGCCAAAAGCTTCGCTTCGCAGACCTTCGCCGACCTCTCCGCCCGCCTCGAAGCCGCGCAGATCGCATGGGCGCGGGTGAGCAGCGTCAGGGACCTGACGACCCATCCGCAGCTCCGCCGCACCGGCTTCACCTCGATCGGCGGCGAGGACGTCTCGATCCCCGCGCTGGCCGCCTCCTACACCGGCGAGCCCGAACGGCTGGGCGACGTGCCGACGCTCGGCCAGCACAGCGAGGCGATCCGCAAGGAGTTCGCCGCCTGATGTCCAAAGGGCAGACGGGCCGCCTCCTTCAGGGGATGAGGCTCGCGGCCTATGGCTGCGCCTACTTCTTCGCCGCCGGCGCGTTCATGAGCTACTGGCCGGTGTGGCTGCGCGACCGCGGCATCACCGACACCGAGATCGGCACGCTGTTCATGTCGCGCCAGATCGTGACGGTGATCGCCACGCTCTCGGTCGGCTGGGTTGCCCACAGGCTCGGCGGACCGCGCGGCGTCATCGTGGCGCTGGGCATCGGCGCCGTCGTGATGATGGGCGCCTACCAGTTCTCCTACTCTTTCCTGGCGATCTTCATCGTCACCATGATCTGGGGCTTCCTGTGGTCGCCGCCCATGCCGCTCTACGACGGCGTGCTGGTGACGGAGACCAAGAAGCACGGACTAGACTATGCCCGCGTGCGCATGTGGAGCTCGGTGGCCTTCATCTTCGGCACCTTCCTGGCCGGCATCGCGGTGGATCGCTATGGCCCGCCCTGGGTGCTCTATGTCGGCCTGGCGAGCATCGTGCTGCTGGCGCCGTTCGCGCTGCTGCTGCCGGCCGCCGCGCCGCGCGCCGCCGCCACCAGCCACGACCATGCGCCGTTCCGCGTGCGCGAGCTGTTGCGCCAGCCGGCCTTCCTCCTGTTCCTGCTGGCCTGCGGTCTCTGCCAGGCAAGCCACTCCGTTCTCTACAGCTTCGGTACCCTGACCTGGCGCGGCGCCGGCATCGACGACGTGACGATCAGTGCGCTGTGGGCCGAAGCCGTCGCCATCGAGATCGTGCTGATGCTGTTCGGCGGCTGGCTGCTGGCCCGGCTGGGCGTCTGCGGCCTGATCGGGCTCGGCCTCGCCGCCGGCCTGGTGCGCTGGACCGGCATGGCCTTCACGACCGAGCTGTGGGCGCTGGTGCTGCTGCAGGCGCTACACTCCTGCACCTTCGCCGCCTGCCATCTCGGCGCCATGGCTTTCCTGCAGCGCGCCCTGCCGGCGCACGGCGCGGCGATCGGCCAGAGCCTCTATTACGCGCTGGGCACCGGCGCCACCCAGGCGGTCGTCTACCAGTTCTCGGGCATCCTCTATTCCGACTACGGCCAGCGCGCGTTTCTCGGCATGACCGTCGTCAGCGCCCTCGGAATGTGCGCGCTGTTCGCTCTCTCCCGCACGTGGAAGGGCGGGTTGCTGGTGGGGCACTCAGAAGCGAAAGGTCCCTCGCTGCGCCCGGGATGACACGGGGTGGGGTTGCCGCACCTATTGTCATCCCGGGCGCAGCGAGGGACCTTTGTCTTTCACCGCGACCGGCCGCGCGCCGTGACGGGCCAGATCTCGACCAGCGTGTCGCCCTTCACCACGTTGTAGCTCTCGTAGAGGTTCACGGTCGGGTCGCAGTGCGGCGGCGTCAGGACGACCAGCTCGCCGAGCTTGGGTGCCTCCTGGCCCTTGGGCGCGATCACCGCGAGATGCTCGTCGCCCATGAAGCGGGTGGTCGCGCCTTCGACGGCTCCCTTCAGGATCATCGGCGGTCCCTTTTCCGTGGCCATCGCCTTCAGCCCGGCATCGACCGTGACCATGCCCGGCGTGTTGGCGCTGACCACGCGCGCGTCGATCTGCAGCGCCTGCTCGAAGGTCGGCTTGTCGAGGCCGCGCAGGTCGCAGACATTGTAGTCGTGGTCCATGAACACGTAGGACCCGACCTGCAGCTCGGTGAAGACGCCGAGCTTGGCATCGATGTAATGCGTGCCGGTGCCCGAGCCGGTGACGATGCCGGGCTTCAGCCCCGCCTCTTCGAGCTTCGCCAGGATGCCCTGGAGGTATTCCGTGCGCTCCTTGATCTGGGCGGTGCGCTCCTTGAAGTCGACGATGTGCTGGTGACTTCCGCAGTAGAACTGGACGCCGGCATAGGTGAGCGACCTGAAATTCGCGACCTTCTGCGCCAGATCGACCGTGGCCTCGGGCGAGGCCGTGCCGGTGCGGTGGATGCCGGGATCGATGTCGACGATCACGGTGAGCGGCTTGCCGGCCTTCGCGGCCGCGGCGGCCAGCGCCTCGGCATTGGCGGGATGGTCGACCACCAGCATCAGGTCGGAGACCTTGCCGTTCAGTTCGACGAGGCGCGCGATCGCCTGCGGCGTCACCACCGGCGAGGTGATGTGCAGGCTCTGGATGCCGGCCTCGCCCAGCGCCTCGGCCTCGCCCAGCTTGGCGCAGCAGACGCCGAGCGCGCCGGCCGCCATCTGGCGGCGCGCGATGTCGGCCGACTTGTGCGTCTTGGAGTGCGGGCGGAGATTCACATTGTGCGCCCTGGCGAAGTTCGCCATCTCCGCGATGTTGCGATCGAGCATCTCGAGATCGAGCACGAGCGACGGCGAGTTCAGGGAGAGCCGGGAGCCCTGCTGTCCGATGAGATGTCCGTGCAGGCGCCAAGCTTCACTGGGGGCTTCACTGGCGGCTTCGCTGGTCATTTCTTCTGTCCTTCAGGTTGCAAGGTGCGGACGACCATGGCTTCGCCGGTCGTGCCGCGGTTGACGCCGGCGCTCTTCATGAAGGTGTTGTCGGCGCCGGTGCCCCAGAGCGCAACGCCCTGGGCCAGCAGGCCGCCATCCACCTTCACCGTCTCGCCGGTGATGAAACGCGCCTCGTCGGAGGCGAGGAAAGTCGCGACGTCGGCGATATGCTCGGGCTCGCCGCGGTCGGGCCACGGCTGCTGGCCGAACTGCTTCTCGTATTTGTCGGGCCGGCCGCGATGGACCAGAGGCGTCGAGATGACGCCCGGCGCGATGCCGACCACGCGGATGCGATCGGGCCCCAGCTCGGCCGCGACGTTCTCGATCAGGCTGATGCAGGCGGCCTTTGCCGCCGAATAAGCGTGGCTGCCGCCGCCGCCCACCATGCCGGCGATCGACGCGGTGACCAGGATCACGCCGCCCCTCTTCTCGCCATCGGGGCGATGTTCCTTCATCGCCAGCGAGGCGTGCTTCATCCCGAGGAACACCGAGCGTGTCAGCACCGCGAACGTATAGTCCCAGTCCTCGACGCTGGTCTCGGCGATCGGCCCGAAGGCGCCGCCGACGCCGGCATTGAGATAGGCGATGTCGAGCCGGCCGAAACGGCCTTTGGCCTCGGCGACCATGGCCGCGACATCGGTCTCGTTCGACACGTCGCAGCGCACGAACCCGATGCTGTCGCCATGCCCCTGGGCCTTGGCAACGGCGAGCGTCTCCGCGCCATTGGCCTCGTTGAGGTCGGCCACCAGCACCTTGGCGCCCTCGGCGAGGAAACGCATGACGGTCGCGCGGCCCATGCCGCTTGCGCCACCCGTGACGATGGCCACCTTGCCCGCCAGTCGATTCATGCCGATCTCGCCCTCCGACACCATGGTGGTATCGCCGGCATCGTGAGGCAAGTCCGACGTTTCGCCGCCCCACCGCGTGGATGCTTTCTGCCGGCACAGGAAAGCAGAGATCGAACGTGACACCGGGCGGCGTGGCGGCGAGGCCCTGCCACGCGTCAACGGGAGAGACCGCGAGGTTGGGCTTTTCCTGACGGATGGCCGGACGCTCCGTCAGCACCGGTCGCGGACCGTTCAAGGTCGCCGTCGCGGCCGCCTGACCGATCGACGCGGCGCAGGACGTCATCAGGTGCTGGACCGTGGTCACCTCCGCCACGTGAGGAGCGCAGCGTCGTCGACGAATCTCATATCCCTTCGACAGACGGTGCGCCGGATAGGAGGTCCTTCGACGGCGCCGCCTGTCGGTCGGCTTCGCCCAGGGCGCCGGAATTTTCCGCTTCAGGCCGTCTTCTGCGCCGTCAGCCCCAGTTTCTCGATGGTCTGTTCGCGCATTACGAATTTCTGGATCTTGCCGGTGATGGTCATCGGGAATTCGGGCACGAATTCGATGTAGCGTGGGATCTTGTAGTGGGCGATCTGGCCCTGGCAGAAGGCGCGGATCTCCTCGTCGGTCGCGGTCTCGCCGGCACGCAGCTTGACCCAGGCACAGACCGCCTCGCCGTAGCGCGGGTCGGGCACGCCGATCACCTGGACGTCCTGCACCTTCGGGTGACGATAGAGAAACTCCTCGATCTCGCGCGGATAGACGTTCTCGCCGCCGCGGATGATCATGTCCTTGAGGCGGCCGACGATGTTGACGTAGCCCTGCTCGTCCATGGTCGCGAGGTCGCCTGTGTGCATCCAGCCCGCCGCGTCGACGGCCTCCTTGGTCTTGGCCTCGTCGTTCCAGTAGCCCTTCATCACCGAATAGCCGCGGGTGCAGAACTCGCCGGTCTCGCCGCGCGGCACGGCCTTGCCCTCGGTGTCGACGATCTTGATCTCGATGTGCGGCAGCACCTGGCCCACCGTCGAGACGCGGCGCTCGACCGGGTCGTCGGTGGCACATTGCGTCGACACCGGCGAGGTCTCGGTCATGCCGTAGGCGATGGTGACCTCGCCCATGTGCATGTGGCTCTGCACCTTCTTCATCACCTCGATGGGACAGGGCGAACCCGCCATGATGCCGGTGCGCAGGCTCTTCAGGTCGAACTTGGCGAAGTCCGGATGGTCGAGCTGGGCGATGAACATGGTGGGCACGCCATAGAGTGCCGTGCAGCGCTCCTCGGCGACCGCCTGCAGGGTCGCCAGCGGATCGAACGCTTCCGACGGATAGATCATGGTCGAGCCGTGCGTCAGGCAGCCCAGGTTGCCCATCACCATGCCGAAGCAGTGATAGAGCGGCACGGGAATGCACAGCCGGTCCTCGGGTGTGAGCTTCAGCCCCTCGCCCACGAAGTAGCCGTTGTTCAGGATGTTGTGGTGGCTGAGCGTGGCGCCCTTGGGAAAGCCGGTCGTACCGGACGTGAACTGGATGTTGATCGCGTCGTCGAATTGCAGCTTCGGCCCAAGCTCGGCGATGCGCGCCTTCTCGGCGTTGCCGCTCGCGGTCGCCACGTCGTCGAAGTTCAGCATGCCCGGCGTCTTCTCCGTTCCGAGCCGGATGACGTGCCTGAGGTGCGGCAGCTTCCCGGCCTTCACGAGATCCTCGACGATCTCGAGATAGTTCGAGGTCTTGAGGGCCGGCGCCAGGATCAGCGCCTTGCACTCGACCTTGTTCATCGCGTAGTCGAGCTCGGCGCGGCGGTAGGCCGGGTTCACGTTCACCAGCACGAGGCCGGCCTTGGCGGTCGCGAACTGCGCCAGCGTCCATTCCGACGTGTTGGGCGACCAGATGCCGACCCGGTCGCCGCGCTCCAGACCCAGCGTCAGGAGACCGGCGGCGAGATCGTCGACCCGGCGGCCCAGCTCGCCCCAGCTCCAGCGCACGTTCTGGTGGCGGACCACCAGCGCCTCGCGGTCGCGATGGGTCTCGACGGTGCGGTCGAAGAAAGCGCCGATCGTCTCGCCGATCAGTTTCCTGTCCGAGACGCCGTGATCGTAAGAGATTCTAGGGGCGGCGTGAGCTTTGGTCATGCGGCGAGATTAGCGCGCCGTGCCAGATTTGGAATCATGAAACTCAACTTCGTCACCGTCGACGTTTTCACCGACCGCCAGTTCGGGGGCAACCCGCTGGCCGTCATCACCGATGCACAGGGCCTGTCGGGCGCACGGATGCAGGCCATCGCGGCCGAATTCAACCTGGCCGAGACGACCTTCGTGCTGCCGCCCAAGGACCCCGCCCACACCGCCGAGGTGCGCATCTTCACGCCCAGGGCCGAGATGCCGTTTGCCGGCCATCCCAATGTCGGCACCGCCTTCGTGCTGGCCCGCGCCGGCAGCAGCTACGGCCGCCCGGTGTCGGGCGACCGGCTGGTCTTCGAGGAGAAGGCAGGCCTGGTCGCCATGGACATCGTGCGCGAGGGCGGCGCGGTCGTGGCCACCCGCCTTGCCGCGCCGGTACCGCTCAGCTTCGGCGAGGAGATCGATCCGGCCCTGGTTGCGGAAGCCTGCTCGCTGAAGCCCGACGACCTGAAGCTCGACGTCCACCCTCCGCGCGTGGCCTCATGCGGCGCGCCGCTGCTGTTCGTCGAGCTCGCGTCGCGCGAGGCGCTGCACCGGGCCGCCCCTCGTGCCGAGATCTTTGCCCGCGAGCTGCCGCGCGACCGCCTCGTCGGCATCCATCTCTACGTCCAGGCCAAGGACGGCGAGATCGACGTCCAGACCCGCATGTTCGCCCCCGAGCACGGCATCCCGGAAGATCCCGCGACCGGCGCCGCCAACGTGGCACTGATCGGCGTGCTGGCCCATCACCGGCCCGAGGCCGACATCACTTTGGCGAAGACGATCGGCCAGGGCTTCGACATGGGCCGCCCGAGCGTGCTGCAGGCGTCGGCGGAGAAGCAGTCGGGTAAGGTCGTCGCGACCTATATCGGCGGCCGCTGCAAGCCGATGATGAGTGGTGTCATTGAGTTGGACTGAACCTTAAAGGTCCCTCGCTACGCTCGGGATGACAACGTTGTTGGATCGACGCAGTGCGTCACTGCAGAAAACGGTGTCATCCCGAGCGTAGCGAGGGACCTTTCACTTCTCCCTGGCCAAGCGGCAAGGCCGCGCCCTGCTTCACGGGACGCAGCGCGAAGGAGCTTCTGATCTGGGCGATGCCCTGGATCTTGGTGAAGTCCATGACGAAGCGCTCATAGGCTTCGAGGTCGGGCACCACGACCCTCAGCAGGTAGTCGCTGTCGCCGGTCATCAGGTAGCACTCCATGACCTCGGGCCGCTCCGTCGCGGCGCGTTCGAAATCCTTCAGCGCCTTCTCGTTCTGGGTCGAGAGCGACACGCTGACGAAGACGTTGACCGACAGGCCGACCGACTTGGCGTCCACCCGCGCGGCATAGCCCTTGATGACGCCCGCCTCTTCCAGCGCCTTGACCCGCCGCCAGCACGGCGAGGAGGACAGCCCGACCTGTTCGGCGAGGTCGGCGTTGCTGAGGCGGCCATCGTGCTGCAGCCGTTCGAGAATGCGCCGGTCGATGGCGTCGAGAGAGATCATTGCTCAGTCTGCCATAATCTGGGTAAATCCTGCCCTATACAGCCCATTTGGCGACCAGAACGCAAGGACCTACCTGGAAAGCAGGCGTATGCCGATGCCATGACCACCCTCGCCCCCATCCAGCGTCTTCGCCTCCTCCGTGAACTGGAACGCAAGGTGCTGTGGCTTAGCGCCTGGACGATCCATCACGCCAACCACATCCGTCCCAACCGTGACGGGCTCAAGGTCGGCGGCCACCAGGCGTCCTGCGCCTCGCTGGCGACGGTCATGACGGCGCTCTATTTCTCGGTGCTGCGGCCGGAGGACCGGGTCGCGGTGAAGCCGCACGCGTCTCCGGTGTTCCACGCCATCCAGTATCTGTTCGGCCACCAGACCCGCGACAAGCTCGAACGCTTCCGCGCGCTGGGCGGCGCGCAATCCTATCCGTCGCGCACCAAGGACACCGACGACGTCGATTTCTCGACCGGCTCGGTCGGCCTCGGCGTCGCCATGACGCTGTTCTCGTCGATCGTGCAGGACTATGTGCGCCTGAAGAACCTGGGCGACGGCAAGCGCCCGACCGGGCGCATGGTGGCGCTGGTCGGCGATGCCGAGCTCGACGAGGGCAACATCTTCGAGGCGCTGCTCGAAGGCTGGAAGCACGACGTGCGAAATCTCTGGTGGGTGATCGACTACAATCGCCAGAGCCTCGACGGCGTGGTCAACGACCGGCTGTTCGGCCGGGTCGCCGAGATGTTCGAGCTGGTCGGCTGGCGGGTCGTCACCCTGAAATACGGCAAACTGCTGGAGACGGCGTTTGCGCAAGCGGACGGCGCGCACCTGCGCGACTGGATCGACGCCTGCCCCAACTCGCTCTACTCGGCTTTGGTGTTCAAGGGCGGCGCCGGCTGGCGCGAGGCGCTGACGCGCGACCTCAACCAGTATCCCGGCGTGCGCCGCATCCTCGATCAGCATGACGACGCCTCGCTGCACAGACTGATGACCAACCTGGCCGGCAACGACATGCAGGCGGTGGTCGACGCCTTCGAGGGCGTGAACGACGACACGCCGACCTGTTTCATCGCCTACACGATCAAGGGCCAGGGCCTGCCGTTCGCCGGCCACAAGGACAATCACTCCGGTCTGATGACGCTCGACCAGATGGCAGGCTTCAAGAAGGGCATGGCCATCGAGGACGGCCAGGAGTGGGAGAAGTTCGCGGGCCTCACCTCAGCGCCGGCCGATCTGCAGTCGTTCCTCGACGCCGCCCCTTTCAACGCCGAGGGCCGCCGCCGCACGGAAGCGCCGGTCGTCGCCATTCCGGCGCAACTGCCCAGGCCCACCGACAGGAAGTCGAGCACGCAGGAAGGATTCGGCAAGATCCTGAACGCGATCGCGTCTGAGGATGGCGAACTGGCCCGCCACATCGTCACGACCTCGCCCGACGTCACGGTCTCGACCAATCTCGGCACCTGGGTGAACCGGCGCGGCCTGTTCGGCCACACCGAGGCCGAGGACGTGTTCCGCGAGCTCAAGGTCGTGTCGGCCCAGCTGTGGCGCCAGACGCCCAAGGGCCAGCATGTCGAACTGGGCATCGCCGAGAACAACCTGTTCATCCAGCTCGCCGCGATGGGCCTCAGCCATCAGCTGTTCGGTGCGCGCCTGCTGCCGATCGGCACGCTCTACGATCCCTTCATCGCGCGCGGCCTCGATGCGCTGAACTATGCCTGCTACCAGGACTCGCGCTTCATGGTCGTGGCCACGCCCTCGGGCGTCACTCTGGCGCCGGAAGGCGGGGCACATCAGAGCATCCACACGCCGCTGATCGGCATCGGCCAACCCGGCCTCGTCTCCTACGAGCCAGCCTATGTCGACGAGCTGGCGGTGCTGATGCGCCATGGATTCGACTACATGCAGCGCGGCGACGGCGGCTCGGTCTATCTGCGCCTGTCGACGCGCAGCCTGCCCCAGCCCGAGCGCACGCTGACGGCGGAACAGCAGGCCGGCATCGTGTCCGGCGGCTACTGGTACGCCCCGCCCGAGGACGGCGCGGACGTCGCCATCGTCGCCATGGGCGCGGTGACGCCCGAGGCGATCTCCGCGCACGAGAGCGTCGTGCGCGACTTCGCCGGTGCCGGCCTCCTGGTCCTGACCTCGCCGGACAAGCTCCACACCGACTGGCTCGCCGCGCAGCGGAACCGTGGCCGCACGACCGGTCAGGTCGACCGCTCGCCGAGCCCGATCGAACGCCTGCTCGCGCCCTTGTCGCGCGATGCACGCATCGTGACGGTGATGGACGGCCATCCGCTGGCGCTGTCGTGGCTGGGATCGGTGCGCGGACAAAGGGTCGTGCCGCTCGGCATCGAGAAGTTCGGCCAGTCCGGCGACATTCCCGATCTCTATCGAACCTACGGGCTCGATTCGGCGGCGATAATCGACGCGGTGGCGCGCGCCGTCTAAAGTGGCGGCGTGAAAGTAGACGGCACACCCTACCGCACCATCTGGCTCGGCGCCGACGGCACGACCGTCCAGGCGATCGACCAGACCCTGCTGCCCCACCGTTTCGTGGTGCGCGACTTCCGCACGATGGAGGACGCGGAGGCGGCGATCCGCACCATGATCGTGCGCGGCGCGCCGTTGATCGGCGCGGCCGCGGCCTACGGCATGGCGCTCGCCATGGCGACCGATCCCTCGGATGCCATGCTGGCGCGCGCCTACAAGGTCCTGATGGAGTCGCGCCCGACCGCGGTCAACCTGCGCTGGGCGCTCGACGACCAGCGCGCGCTGCTGGCGCCGCTGCCGGCCGCGAAGCGCCGCGAGGCCGCCTACCGGCGCGCCGCGGAGATTTGCGACGAGGATGCCGAGATCTGCCGCCGCATCGGCGAGCACGGGCTGGGTCTCATCGCCGCGCTGAAGCCGCGCGACAGACACGGCGGGCGCATCAACGCCCTCACCCACTGCAATGCCGGCTGGCTCGCCACTGTCGACTGGGGCACGGCGCTGTCGCCGATCTACCAGGCGCACAATGCCGGCCTTCCCATCCATGTCTGGGTCGACGAGACGCGGCCCAGAAATCAGGGCGCCAGCCTGACCGCCTGGGAGCTGGGCAAGCACGGCGTGCCGCACACGGTGATCGCCGACAATGCCGGCGGCCACCTGATGCAGCACGACCAGGTCGACTTCGTCATCACCGGCACCGACCGCACGACGCGCGGCGGCGACGTCTGCAACAAGATCGGCACCTACCTGAAGGCCCTGGCGGCGCACGATAACGGCGTGCCGTTCTATGTCGGTTTGCCCCGTACCACGATCGACTGGACGATGGTCGATGGCGTGCGCGACATCCCGATCGAGGAGCGCAGCGCCCGCGAGCTGTCGCACATGACTGGCCGTCTCGTGAAGGATGGGGCGGAGACAGGCGAGATCGCCACCGTGGGGATTCTTCCCGAAGGCAGCGCGGCGGCCAATCCCGCCTTCGACGTCACACCGGCACGGCTGGTCACGGCGCTGATCACCGAGCGCGGCGTCTGTGCCGCCAGCGAAGCGGGGCTTCTTTCCCTCTATCCCGAACAACAGATCCGGGCGGCGTGAAACTCAGCCAGGCGGCCAAGGCCACTGCCGGCCTTGGCTTCACCCAGATCGTGGGCTGGGGCACGACCTTCTTGATGCCCTCGGTGCTGGGCCGCCACATCGAGCACGACCTCGCGCTGCCGAGCGAGATCGTCTACGGCGGCATCACCGTGATGTTCGGCGTCGGCGCCCTGTTCGCCCCCCGGGTCGGCCGCCTGCTCGACCGCACCGGCGCACGCTCCGTCATGACCGTGGGCTCGATCGTCTATGCGCTGTCGCTCGCCGCCCTTTCCTTCTCGCAGGGGCTCGTGAGCTATCTGCTGTGCTGGGCCGCGATGGGCATCGCCTCGACCCTGGCGCTGAACACGCCGGCCAGCATCGCGCTCGCGCAGATCGCGGGCGCCCGCGCCCGCCAGGCCATCGCCGTGCTGGCCATCGTCGGCGGTTTCGCCTCGACCGTGTTCTGGCCGATCTCCGAGGCCCTCGAAGTCTTCGTCAGCTGGCGCGGCGTGCTGCTGATCTATGCCGCGATCCATCTCTTCGTCTGCGCGCCGGTCCATCTGCTGATGCTGCCCGGCCGGCCGCCCGCCGGCACACAGGCCGCAGCCGGCACAGGGAGTGCGGCGCCGGCCTCGGACCACACCAAACGCATCTTCCTGTTGCTCGCGGTCGCCTTCTCCTGCGGCGCGTTCATCTTCACCGGCTTCATCGTGCACGCGATCGGCGTGCTACGCGGGCTGGGTCACGACCCCGCTTCGGCGCTTCTACTTGCCTCGCTGATCGGACCGGCACAGGTGGCCGTGCGCCTGGTCGAGCTGGTGTTCGGCCACCGCTACGCGATCAGCAGCTCGGCCCTGTTTGCCGCGGCCGTATTGCCGCTCGGCCTGGGGCTGGCGTTCCTGGCCGGTGGCAACTTCATCGTGGCGCTCCTCTGCCTCGTGGCCTACGGCATCGCCAACGGGTTGAAGGCCGTGTTGCGCGCCACCCTGCCGCTGGCTCTGTTCGGCCGCGCCCAGTTCGGCAGCTATCTCGGCCGTCTTGCCTTGCCGCAGGGCATCGTCTCGGCCGCCGCACCGCCGGTGCTGGCGGCGGTGATGGCCCACTATGGCGCCGAAGGCGTGCTCGGCCTCACCTTCATCATTGCCATGGTGGCTTTCGCCGCAACCGTCATGCTGGTGCGCGTGAGCGGCCCGGTACGTTGAAATCGCCGGCGCTGAGCATCAGCTCCGTCGTCTTGCGCCGAACAGCTTCAACCTGAACTCGACCAGCCGGAAGCCCATGCGGCCGGCCGAACTCGACGACCAGCCGATGATCTCGCGCGAGGAAGGCTCGAACACCCGGCGCGTCGCCCAGGCCGCGATGGCAAAGGCCGGCGTCCGCCCCCGCACCGTGCTGGAGCTGGGCAGCTGCAAGGCCGTCGGCGCAGGTCTGGGCTTCAGCCTCATCCGGGAACTGGAAGCGAGCGCTTCGACACGTTTTCGCACTCTGCATTTCCGCGACACCAGGATCACGAGTAGCGACTACGTCGCCTGCCTGAAGAGCGAGCGCATGCGACGCAGCATCAAGGCTTTCTTCGACGTCGCAGCCGGGCCTGTCCAATCAGCGCGGAGCGACGCGGCGCGGCCTCCCCTGAGGCACTGCATGGCACGTGGCATCTGGTGCTACAGTGGGCACGTCCAATGTTCGAACTCTCTCCACTCTTTCTCGGTTTCGTCGTCGCCCTCGGTGTCGGCCTGCTGATCGGCATCGACCGCGAGCGCAAGAAAGGCGATGGACCCGGCCGCGGCGCGGCGGGGCTCAGGACCTTCACCCTCGCCTCGCTCGCCGGTGCGACGGGCGCGGCGGCCGGAGGCGATCTCCTGCTGGCCGCCGTCGTGCTGGGCATGGTGGCCTTCGCCAGCCTCTCCTACTGGCGTGCGCGCGACACCGATCCCGGCCTCACGACGGAGACGGCGCTGGTGGCGACGGCGCTGCTGGGCGGGTTCGCCATCCGGGAACCCGCCTTCGCCGCGGGCGTCGGCGTGGTGGTGGCCTTGCTGCTCAATGCCCGTGCCGCCTTGCACCGCTTCGTGCGCTCGGTGCTGACCGACGAGGAAATCCGCGACCTGCTGGTTTTCGCCGGCGCCACGCTGATCGTGCTGCCGCTGCTGCCCGACCATCCGATCGGGCCCTACGGCGCGCTGAACTTGCGCACGATCTGGCTGGTGGTGATCCTGATGATGGGCGTGGGTGCGCTGGGCTACATCGCCGTGCGTACCGTGGGCCCGCGCTACGGCCTTCCGCTGGCGGGCCTGGCCTCCGGCTTCATCTCGAGTTCGGCCACGATCGGCGCCATGGGCGCCCGCGCTGCCCGCGATCCCCAGTTGACGAAGCCTGCCGCAGCCGGCGCGACGATGTCCTCGGTCGCCACGGTCGTGCAGCTCGGCATCCTGATCGCCGCCATCGACCTCGCGGCATTCCGCGCCCTTCTGGTACCGCTGCTTTTTTCGGGCGCCGCCGCGATCGTCTATGGCGGTGCCTTCACCCTCTGGGCACTGCAACCGGACAGCGGCAAGGTCGAGGAGACGCAGGGCAGCGCCTTCAGTCTGCGCACGGCGTTGATCTTCGCCGCCATCCTGGCGGGCGTCCTGCTGCTCGCCTCCGCCTTGGAGGACTGGTTCGGGGAAGCGGGCGTCATCTTCGCGGCCGGCGCGGCCGGCTTTGCCGACACGCACGCCCCCGCCATCTCGGTTGCCTCGCTCGTTGCCGACGGAAGGTTGACGCCAGCTGCGGCCGTGATCCCGATCCTCGCCGCCTTCTCGACCAACACGATCACCAAGATGGTGTTCGCGTTCACCGCCGGCGGTCCGCGCTTCGCACTCTATGTCGTTCCCGGCCAGCTCCTGATGCTGGCGGCAGCGTGGGCTGCTATGCTGGCGGCGTGAACCCTCTCCCGATGGAAAAACCATGATCGTCGACCCGAAGCTCGGCCGCCGCGGCCTGATCGCCGCCGGCGCTCTGGCCTCCGCGACCGCGCTCGCCGTGCCGTCTCTCGCCCAGACGTTGCCGGCGGCGACCGGCGCGACGCCCGCCGGTTGGAACGACGGGCTGGCGCACCCCATTCCCTACGCGCGCCCGCCCGGGCTCGGGAAGGAGCGCGGCCTCGTGCTGGGCGGCGGCGGCGCCTACCTCGTCTCATGGATGATGGGCTACTTCCATGCGCTGAAGCAGAACGGCGTCGACCTCGCGCAGGCTGATGTCGTGGTCGGAACCTCGGCCGGCGCGATCGCGGGCGCGGTGCTAAGCGGCGGCCGGCTGTGGCGTCTGAGCGGCGAACTCGACATATTCGGTGACTTTCCCAAACTATTCGCCGAACTGGTGCCCGCGCTGGAGGCCAACGACAGTCAGGAGCGCGCTCGCAAGCTGGCGGTCGATGCGAAGGATGCGAGCTTCGAGACGATCCGGGCGATCGGCCGCGCCGCCATGGCCGCGCGCAACCCCGCCGGCACGGACAAGTATTTCACCACGCTGCGGCGGCTGATCGGCCCCACCGCCTGGCCGTCGACCGCACTGCATACGACGGCGAACGACTGCTATACCGGCGAACGCCTGGTCGTCTCGGCCCGTGCGAACCTTCCGGTCGACTTCGCCTGCGCGGCCAGTTCGTCGCTGCCAGGATCGATGGGGCCGACCTGGCTCGGCGACCGGCTGTGCATGGACGGCGGCATCTGCCAGACCAGCACGCACAGCGATGTCGTGGCCGGCGTGAAGCGTGCGCTGATCATTTCTCTGAGCGACGGCGGCCCGCAGGCGGTGGCACAGGGCTTGCGCACGTCGGGTATGCCAAACACGCTGCAGCAGGAGATTCGCGACCTCGAAGCTGGCGGTACACGCACCATGCTGACGGTCGCCGGCCTGATGCCGGGCGTCGACCGCATCGACAGCATCATGGATCCCAAGTGGATCGCCCCGATGCTGAAATACGGCCACGACCGCGGCCTTGCGGAGCTGCCCAAGGTCAAGGCGCTCTGGGCATAGGCGGGAAACCGATGACGACCATGCATCCGCCCGCCGCGCCGCGCACGGGCTCCAGGTGGAACGCCAACCCGCGGCCCGTGGCCAGGGTGACGCCGCCGGCTCGGCGGTAGCCTCCGCGTGCGTTCCCTCGTCCTTCTCCCCGGCTTCTTGTGCGACGCAGATCTGTGGACCGACATGGTTCCGGACCTCGAAGCGTTGGGCTCGCTCCATTTCGGCAACGTCTACGAGGACGATTCGCTCGAGAGCATGGCCACGCGCGTGCTGGCCGAAGCGCCGGAACGCTTCGTGCTGGTGGGCTTCTCGATGGGCGGGTTCGTCGCGCGCGTTCTCACGCTGATGGCGCCGCAGCGCGTGGCGGGCGTGGCCTTCGTCGCGTCCTCCGCACGCGGCTATTCCGACGAGGAGCGGGCGCGACGGATCTCGGGCTTTCGGCCGGGCGACCGGCCACCGCGTGTCGCGGGCACGGTCACCACCGCGATGGGCCTGCATCCCGACCGCGAGACCGATCCGGTACTGCTCGACCGCCTGCGCGCCATGCAGCGGCGGCTGGGGCCCACTGTGAGCAAGCGCCAGGCTGCCCTGGTGCGCCGCGACGGCTACGCCGATCTCGAACGCATAACCTGCCCGTCGCTGGTCGTGGCCTGCCGGCAGGACCGGCTGCGCACGCTGGCCGAGACGGAGCGCATGGCACAGGCGCTGCCGAACTCCAGCTTCAGCGTCCTCGAAGACTGCGGCCACATGGCCCCGCTGGAAAGGCCGCACGAGCTTTCGGCGCTGCTGGCGGCGTGGATCGAACGCGCTAGCCTGTAACCCGGCGGCGGCTCCAGCGCGACAGGCGCACCGCGCTGCCGAAGATCAGCGCCACCGCGAAGCAAACGGCCGCGGGAAACCAGAGGTCGACGAACGACACGATGCGGGCGCGACTGGGTTGGCTGCGGTCGTAGGCCACATTCACCGCCTCGCCCGCCGCGAACGAAGTGCCGCTGCCGCCGCGGCCATGGAACTCGATCTCGCGACCGTCGGGGATGGTGAAGCGCACGATCGGCGCGAAGGAGATGCGCTCGACGTCGCGACGCAGCTCGCCGCCGGAGGACGTCGTGACCTCCTCGGTGACGATCGAACGGCTCTCGCGGATCTCCGTTACCTTGCCGCGGGCCCGGCCGCCGGCGGCATAGAGGTCGACCGCGCTCCACAGGACGAAGACGCCGATGAACACGGACGACAGCGAGATCACCGTGAAGGCGCGCTCGCCCACCAGCACGAGGTCCGCGTCGCGCGACAGCGCCCACGCGACCGCGCCGAACATCAGCCAGAAGCCGCCGAACCCGGTGACGATGACCGGCACCAGCCAGAGCCGTTCGAACGTGGCGAGACGGAAATCCTGCGGGCTTTCGGGAAAGTAGAGAACGGTGACGGCGTCGCCCCGGGAGAAATCCGGCGCACCGGACCCGAGGTCCTTCACCTCGACGGTCTCGCCCTGCGGCAGCCGGAAGCGCACCACCGGCACATACATGTCGCCGTCGCGCACGATCCCGGCGACCACGCCGTCGGCCCGCTCGCCGTAGAGCACGTGGCGAAGATTACCCAGCCCCATCAACACGCCGCCGGCCGCGATCAGCCCGCCAATGCCAAGGATCAGCCAGGCGATCCGGCGCCAGCTCGTGTCGATGGCCATTGCCTATTCGAGCTTCAGGTTGGCCTTGCGGATGACGGGGATCCACGTGTCGGCCTGGGTCCGCATGATCTCGAAGAACGCTTCGGGCGTGGTGAAGCGCGCTTCGGTGCCGAGTTCGTCGAAGCGGCGGATGACGGCCTGATCCTGCAGCACGGTCTTCATCGAGGAGCTGAGCTTCGCCAGCACCGCCGCGGGCAGGTTCGCGGGCGCAATCAGCCCCAGCAGGTTGATCGCCTCGTAACCGGGGATCGTCTCGGCCAGCGTCGGCACGTCGGGCAGCGCCGGCGCACGCTGCAGGGAGGTCACGGCGAGCGCCCGCAGCTTGCCGCTCTTCAGGAGCGGCAACGCCGTCGCGATCGGCTCGAACTGGAACTGGATCTGGCCCGCCATCAGGTCGACCAGCCCGGGCGCGGTGCCGCGATAGTGCACCGGCTCGAACGCCACGCCGGTGCGTTGCTCGGCCAGAAGGCCGGCGAGATGCGTGAACGAGCCGGCGCCGGCCGTGCCCATCGTCATCTTCCCGCCCTCCTTGCGGGCCTGCTCGAGGAATTCCGTCATCGTCTTTGCCGGCAGCGACGGATTGACCACCAGCACCAGCGGCTGGAACGAGACGGCGGTGACGAAGGTGAAATCCTTCTGCCAGTCGTAAGGCGCGCGACCGAACAGGGCCGGGCTGTTGGTCAGCGAGGCCGACGTCATGAGGAGCGTGTAGCCGTCGGGCGCCGAGCGCGCGACGAACTCAGAGCCTATCATGGCGCCGGCGCCGGTCTTGTTCTCGACGACGACCGGCTGACCCAGTTCGGCCTGCAACCGTGCCGCGACGATGCGGGCGGTGACGTCGACATTTCCGCCGGCTGCGAACGGCGCGACGATCTTCACCGGCTTGGTCGGCCAGTCCTGCGCATGGGCTGGAAGGACCAGGACCGCGAGAGCGCAAAGGACGCGCAGGAACAACGAGCAACGCATGATCAGACCTTTCGTCAGGGGTTGCGCCGGCGCAGCCGGTCGATCAGCTCGGCCAGTCGGCCGCCCTGCGGCGTGGCGGGGTCGAGCAACTTGTCGCGCGGCGTGTCGCGGGCAAGCCGGCTGATCTCCATCAGCGCACGGATATGCTGGCGGCGCGTGAGGCCGTATTCCGACGACCGGTGATGAAAAAAGAGACGCCTGAGCTGGCCGTCTCCGACCAGCGCGTTGAGCTCGCTGGCGCTCACGTAGAGCAGGAAGCAGACGAACATCCAGACCTGCACCGCAACGAAGCGATGCCAGGTGAAGTCGGCCAGCACCATCTGGACGATCTGGCCGATACTGTGCGCGTCGAAGGCAACGTCCACGATCTTTTCCAGGAAGCGCACGACCAGGACGACGAGGGAATAGAAGACCGTCTTGTAGAGGATCGGCTGGATCAGCGGGGCGCCGCGGAACTTGTCGATGATGCGGACCTTGTCGACGACCAGAACCACTTTCCCGACGATCAGCGCCATCGTGCTGGCCAGCATGAAGCTGCCGAGATTGAACCAGTAGTTATGCGCCAGCAGGTTCGTCGTGAAAGTGATCAGGTTGAAGGCGACAAAGAAATAGCAGGTCGGCGGAAGCAGGTGGCGGAATAGCGCCACCCAGCCATGGAAGAAGCGTCTCGGCAGTTTGGCGATGGCGGCGGTGTTCACACGCGGCCCCCGTCGACGACGAAGTTCTGCGCCGTGACCAGGCGGCTGTCGTCGGCGGCGAGCCACAGCACCATGCGCGCGATGTCCGGCGGATAGAGCAGCTCCTTCAGGCACTGCGCGGCCAGCTGCGCCGCCTTGCCGTCGGGCGTCACCCAGAGATCGAGCTGGCGCCGGGTCATGATCCAGCCGGGCGTCACGGCGTTGAGGCGAATGCCGTCCACGCCGAGGTCGCGCGCAAGGCCACGCGTCATGCCGATCACCGCCGCCTTGGCCGCCTGGTAGACGGAGAGGTTGGGCGTCATCGTGTGGTAGCTCACCGAGCTGAAGTTCACGATCGCGCCGCCGCCCGCCTTCTTCATGCCGGGCGCAACGGTCTGGATGGCGAAATATGCGTGGCGCAGATTGACGGCGATGCGCTCGTCCCAGAAATCTGTCGTCACCTGGTCGATCGTGTGCCGGTCGTCGCGCGCGGCGTTGTTCACCAGCACCGTGATGGCCCCGAGCTTCGCAGCCACGCCTTCAATGGCCTTCTGATAGGCTGCCACATCGCGAATGTCGCAGGGCACGAACAGCGGTGCGGGATGGCCCGCCGCCCGGATGCTCTCGACCAGCGCCACCGACGACGCCTCGTCGATGTCGACGAAACCCACACGCGCGCCCTGCTCGGCGAAATGCTCGACGATCGACGCGCCGATGCCCGAGCCGCCACCTGAAACGAAGACGGTGCGCCCCGAGAGGCTGGGATAGGAAGCGAACGGCGGCATGAGGGTCCTTCTCAAATCTCAGTCGGGCGAAACGAGATCTCGCCGGCAAGCGTGGCACCCGCGGCCAGCCGGGTCTGCCCGACCGCGCCGTTGGCGTGGCTCACCGGCTCGACACAGAAGTATCGTTGGCCGTCGGGAACATAGATCACCAGATGACGAAAAGCCTCCGTCGCGGACACGACGAGGCGAAGCCCGCGCTGCGGCCAGGTGACGGTGGCCTCGCCGTCCCAGCCGTCGAAGCAGTGATCGAGACCCGTCCCACCCACCCGGCGCGAGGCCGAGAAATCCCATTCGGGCGGCACCGGCACGTGCTGCAGCGGCAGGACCTCCGCATCGGTGCGCCACACTCCCTCGAAGTGGCAGGCAAGTTCGGTGTCGGCATCGCGCACGAAGAAGGGATGCAGTCCCAGGCCCGCCGGCACGGCGCGGTCTTCGAGGTTCTCGATCGAGCAGCCGATCGTGAGGCCCGTTTCGTCGAGCCCGAAGACCTGGCGCGCGCGGTAGCGGAACGGCCAATCGACCCCCGCGGCACCACGCTCATGGAGATAGACCAACTCCGCGCGGGTGCGGTCGTGGTGGAGCACCTGCCAGGGGTGCCGCCAGCCATCGCCGTGCATGGGATGGCGGATGCCCGGCCAGTTGCGCTGCAGGTGGAACACTTCGCCGTCGATTGCGAGAAGGCCGTTCGCGATGCGATTGGAGTACGGCACCAGGGGATAGCAGGCCGTATCCATGCCGGTCCCCGACATCAGCGCAGCATCCGACGCCGGCCGCAGCAGGTCACCCCCGCCGTTCCCTGTACCCTCGATGGTGAAGCGCGCGACCGAACCGCCGGCATCCGGCGCCAGATCGACGGCCAGCCGGCCCGCCCGCAGCGACAAAAGCGTCACGCAATCCCCTGTCGCTGTGTAAACTCCCGCGTTCTCGAATCATGAGGAAACGCATCGATGTCGAACATGCTGAAGAAGCGGCTGCAGGCCGGCAAGGCCTGCGTCAATGGCTGGCTGGCGATCCCCGATGGCTTCGCCGCCGAAACCATGGCGCAATGCGGCTGGGACAGCGTCACCGTCGACATCCAGCACGGCGTGCAGGACTATATGTCGATGGTCCGCTGCTTCCAGGCGATGGACAAGCACCCGATCACGCCGCTGGTGCGCGTGCCGTGGAACGAGCCCGGCATCGTTGGCAAGGTGCTCGACGGCGGCGCCTGGGGCGTCATCTGCCCGATGGTGAACACGGCGGCCGAAGCCAGGGCGCTGGTCTCCTATTGCCTCTATCCGCCCAAGGGCAAGCGCTCCAACGGCCCGATCCGCGCCGGCGCCTATGGCGAGGCCACGCCCTACCAGGCGATCGCCAACGATGAAGTGCTGGTCATCCCGATGATCGAGACGCAGGAGGCGATCGACAATATCGACGCCATCCTCGACGTGCCGGGCATCAGCGGAATCTATATCGGCCCGTCCGATCTCGGACTGTCGCTCGGCCTGAAGCCGATGCTCGACCGCGAGGAGCCGCAGATTCTGGAAATCTACGACAAGCTGCTCGCCGCCACCAGGAAGCGCGGCCAGTTCGCCGGCCTGCACAACGGCACCGGCGGCTACGCCGCGAGGATGGTCCTCAAGGGCTTCCAGCTCGTCACCATCGCCAACGACGCCGGCCTGATGGCCAAGGCCGCGCGCGAAGCGGTGGCGCAGACCCGCAAGGAAGGCGGCCCCGCCGCCGCCAGGTAAGCAGCGAGGACGTCGTGCGCTTCGCCAATGCCACGCTGCCCGACGGCAGCCGGCACGATATCGCGGTCGAGGGAGGGCGGATTGCCGCCCTTCTCCCGGCCTCGGGTGCCGCGCGCACGGACGACAAGGACATCGTCGACCTGGGCGGTACGCTCGTCCTGCCACCGCTGGTCGATGGGCACATCCATCTCGACAAGACGCTGCTCGGCCTGCCGTGGGTGCCCAACCGGGCGGCGGGCAACAAGGTGGCCGACCGCATCGAGGCTGAGCGCCGGGTGCGCGCAGCGAGGACCGTCCCCGAGTTCGAGACTGGTTCCAATCTGGTGCGTCAGGTCGTGGCGAGCGGGACCTTGCACATGCGCAGCCATGTCGACATCGACCACCAGCTCGGCCTGCGCAACCTCCACGAGGTGCTGAAGATCCGCGAGCATTTCCGCGACCTCGTCACCATCGAGATCGTGGCCTTCCCGCAAAGCGGCATCCTGCGCTCGCCGGGCACGGCCGGGCTGCTCGACGAGGCCCTCGCGCAGGGCGCCGATCTCGTAGGGGGTCTCGACCCGGTCGGCATCGACGGCGATCTCGACGGCCATCTCGATGCGGTATTTGCCGTCGCGCAGCGCCACGGCGCGGGTGTCGACATCCACCTGCACGATGGTGGCGAGGGCGGGCTGGCGCAAATTCTCGAAATCGCCCGGCGTACCGAGGCGAGCGGCCTGCAGGGCAAGGTCGCGGTCAGCCACGCCTTCGCGCTGGGCTCCGTTGCGACCGACAGCGCGGCGCGCGCCGCCGACGTGCTCGCCCGCGCAGGCGTCGCCATCATGAGTCACGGGCCTGGTGGCGCGACCATTCCGCCGCTCAAGCTGCTGCGCGAGCATGGCGTCGAAGTGTTCGGCGGTTCCGACAATATCCGCGATGCCTGGTCGCCGTTCGGCAACGGCGACATGCTCGATCGCGCCATGCAGATCGGCTACCGCGCCAACTTCCGCCACGACGAGGAACTCGCGCTGGCCTTCGACATGGTCACGGCCGCCGCCGCCCGCGTGCTCGGCCTCGCCGAGTACGGCCTGAAGGTCGGCGGCCCGGCCGACTTCGTCACGGTCCAAGCTGAAACTCTGGCCGACGCCGTCGCCACCCGCAAACGCCGCAGCCTCGTGGTCAAGTCCGGCCGCATCGTCGCGAGGGACGGCGTGCTGGGCTAGGCAAGCCGCCTCGGCGCCCGCTCGCCTCTGCCGCAGGGCAGTGATAAAGGCACGGTCGCTTTCCGTCAGGACAGACAATGGCATCGCGTCAGGCCGTGCTCGGCATGGAGCAGGCTTCCTTCTTCTACGGCTCTGGCCGTGTTCTCGAGAACGTATCCTTCCTGCTGGACGGCGCGCGCACCGCGCTGGTCGGCGAGAACGGCGCCGGAAAGTCGACGCTTCTGAAGTGCCTGACGGGCGCGCTCGAACTCAATGCCGGCCAGGTGATCCGCTCGCGCGGCCTGCGCATCGGCCAGGTCCCGCAGGACGTTCCCGCCGCGCTGGCGGCACGCTCCGTCCGCGATGTGCTGGGCCAGTCGCTGGCCACGGTCGGACAGGATGGCGAAGACTGGCGCATCGACGTGCTGGTCGACGAGATCGGCGTCGACCCGGAAATGCTCGACCGGCCGTTCGGCACGCTGTCGGGCGGCTGGCAGCGGCTGATGCTGATCGCGGCGGCGGCGCGGCTGGAAGAGCCCGACATCCTGATCCTCGACGAGCCGACCAATCACCTCGACCTCGCCAACATCAATACGCTGGAACGCTGGCTGACGGCCGAGTTCGCGGTGCCGATGCTGATCGTGAGCCACGACCGCGAGTTCCTCGACCGGGTGACCGAGCGCACGCTGTTCCTGCGCTCCGATGGCGTGCACGCCTTCAAGACGCGCTTCTCGATCGCCCGCGAGGAACTGCTGCGCCGCGACGCCACCGCGGCGTCGCGCGCGCGGCAGGAAGATCGCGAGATCAAGCGGCTCGAGCAGGCGGCGGCGCGTTACAAGGTCTGGGCGGTCAAGAACCCGGACCTCAACAAGCGCAAGAACGCCGTCGAGACCCGCATCGCGCGGATCGAGCGGGAACGCACGCAGACCTATGTCGCGCGTGAGCGCCGGCTCGAACTGGCCGATGGCGACATCGACGCCAAGGTGGCGCTGCGCCTGTCGGATCTCGATGTGACGGTACCGGGATCGAGCCGCAAGCTGATCGCCATCGACCGTCTGGCGATCGCGGCCGGTGAGCGCGTGGCACTGCTCGGCACCAACGGCACCGGCAAGTCGACCCTGCTGGCGGCACTGGCCGCTGCCTACGACCCGGGCCGCGAGCACTATGACGGACAGGCCGCCGTGCGTTTCAATCCGGCCTGCCGGCTGGTCTATTTCGACCAGACGATGAGCGATCTGCCGACGGCGACCCCGATCCTGGACTATGTGGTCGAGGCCGAAGGCGTGACGGAGAAGGACGCCGTCCGCCACCTTGCGAGCGCGGGCTTCGCCTTCGTGCGCCTCAAGGAGCCGATCGGCGTGCTGAGCCATGGCGAGCGTGCGCGGCTGGTCTTCCTGAAGATGAAGCTGCTGCGGCCGAACTTCTACGTGCTCGACGAGCCGACCAACCATCTCGACATCGAGGGCCAGGAAGACCTCGAGGAGCAACTCGAGAAGAGCGACGTGTCCTGCCTCTTCGTGAGCCACGACCGCTTCTTCACGCGCACCGTGGCGACGCGATTCCTCGAGATCCGCAAGGGCCGCCTGGTCGAGACCGACGACGCCGACGCCTTCTTCGATTCGCAGGTCTGAGCATCATCCCCATTCAGATGGAGAGGAAAACAATCATTCGAGGCCCACCATCTGCGCAAGGCCAAGCGCAACGGACAGGAGGTCCGAGCCGCCGGCGATGCGTGCGGACGGGGCGGCTCCCGCGACGGCGGTGCGGACCGCGGGGACGCGGCTCGATCCGCCGGTGAGGAAGATCGTCTCGATCGCGGCGGGCCGCAAACCGGCCGCGGCGATGCAGTCGCCGGCCGCCTTGTGCAGCCGCTCCGTCGCGGTGCCGATGGCATGATCGAACTCGCGGCGTGTCGCGACCGCCGAGAGCCCAGCTTCGAGGAATGCGAGCGGGATCGGCACGCCCTCTTCGGCGCTCAGCGCGATCTTGGCATCCTCGACGGTAAAGGCCAGCCGATGGCCCAGACCCTGATGCAGCAGCTTGAGGAGCCGGGAGACCTTTTCGGGCTCGCAGGCCAGCGCCACCAGTTCGGCCACCTCGCGCTCGTTCCTGTAGGTGTAGGCGAAGTTGATCGTCGCCCAGGTGGCGAGCTGGTGATAGAGCGCGTTGGGCATCGGCAGGTTCTTCTCGACGAGCTGCGTGCCAAGCCCCAGCAGCGGCATCACCGCCGCGAGGCTGAGCGATGCGTCGAGGTCGGTGCCGCCGACGCGCACGCCGGTGCTGGCCAGCACATCGCCGCTGCGATCTGCCCGCCCACGGCGCTCGGGACCCACACGCACGACCGAGAAGTCGCTGGTGCCGCCGCCGATGTCGGCAATCAGCACCAGCTCCTCGCGCCGGACCGTCTGTTCGTAATGATGGGCGGCCGCGATGGGCTCGTAGGCGAAGGCGACCTCGCGGAAGCCGGCCTGCCGCGCCACGCGCTCCAGCACCGATTGCGCACGCGCATCGGCCTCGTCGTCGTCGTCGACGAAGCGCACCGGGCGGCCCAGCAGGACGGACGCGATCTCCCGGCCAGCGAACTCCTCCGCCCTCTCCTTCAGGTTCCGGACGAAGATCTCGACGACATGGGTGAACGGTACCTTGCGGCCGCCGAGGCTGGTCTCCTCATCGATCAGGGGCGAGCCCAGGATCGACTTCAGCGCGCGCATCAGCCGTCCCTCGGTCTGCTCGACATAGGCCGCGATGGCGGCGTTGCCCAGCAGCACACGTCCCCTGGTCTCGTAGTCGAAGAACACCGCGCTCGGCATCAGGGTGTTGCCGGCTTCGAGGGGCGCGAGTTCGGCCACGCCGGTACGCGTAACGCCGATCGCCGAGTTCGACGTTCCGAAATCCAGTCCGCACGCGATCATGAAGAGCCCCTGAGACGCACTCATGTTCCTCTCCCCCGCTAGGGGGAGAGGCTAGGTAAGGGGGCCGCTATGGCGCGTGTGACCCCCTCACCCAACCTCTCCCCCTAGCGGGGGAGAGGAGTCCGAAAGAGTTACTGTTAGGCGACGATCTCGCCGCGGAAGGCCCAGCGGGTCATGCGCTTCTCGACCATGGCGCAGACCGCGTACATCGCCACGCCCATGATGGCGATCGCGAACAGGCCGGCGAAGGTCGTGGGCGCGTCGTTGCGGGCGCTGGCCGACAGCATCAGGAAGCCGATGCCGTTGTTGCCGCCCACCGTCTCGGAGATCACCGAGCCGATGAAGGCCAGGGTGATCGCAACCTTGAGGCTGGCAAACAGGTAGGGCATGGCGCGCGGGATGCCGACCTTGGTCAGGATCTCGTAGCGCGTGGCGCCGAGGCTGCGCAGCACGTCGCGCATCTCGGGCTCGATGGTGGCGAGGCCGGTCGCCACGTTCACCACGATGGGAAAGAAGCTGATCACGAAGGCGGTGATGACCGCTGGCAGCGAGCCGACGCCGACCCAGATCATCAGGATCGGCACGATCGCAACCTTGGGGATCGCATTGAACGCGATCAGCAGCGGATAGAGGCCGGAATAGACGAAGGGCGAGGCGCCGACCGCGAGGCCGAGCAGCAGGCCGAACGCAATGGCCAGCAGGAAGCCGATCGTCGTGGTCCACAGCGTGTCCCAGCAATAGACCATCAGGATGTCGAAGCGCTGGACGAAGACGGCGAAAATCTTCGTCGGCTTCGGCAGGATGATCTCCGGTACCTGGAAGACGATGCAGCAGATCTCCCAGACGATCAGCAGGGCCGCCAGCACCAGCCACGGCATGGCGAGCCTCAGCGCCTCGCGCCGGAGGTCGGTCATGGCGCGTGTTCCTGATGGATGCGGTCCCTCAGCTCGTGCACGATGTCGACGAAGTGCGGCTCGAAGGTGGTGGCGAGCGTGCGCGGCCGCGGGAGGTCGATCTTCTTGGCCAGCACGATGCGGCCGGGCCGCCGGCTCATCACGTAGACCGTGTCGGCGAGAAAGACCGCTTCGCGCAGATCGTGCGTCACCAGCACGCCGGTGAAGTGCTTCTCCAGCCACAGCGCCTGCATGACGCCCCACAGCTCCTCGCGCGTGAAGGCGTCGAGCGCGCCGAACGGCTCGTCGAGCATCAGCAGCTCGGGCTCGTGGATCAGCGCGCGGCACAGGTTCGAGCGCTGCTGCATGCCGCCGGAAAGCTGCCACGGAAACTTGTCGGCGAAGTCGGCGAGGCCGACCGTCTTCAGGAGCTTCATCGCCCGCTCGACATACTCGGCGCGATGGCTGCGGAAGCGGCGCTTGTGCGGCTCCACCACCTCCATGGGCAGCAGGATGTTGTTTATCGTGGTGCGCCACGGCATCAGGGTCGGGTTCTGGAACGCCATGCCGACGCCCTTGATCGGCCCCGTCACCTTCCTGCCGTCGACCACGATCTCGCCGCCGGACGGCGGCAGCAGGCCGGTCACCAGCTTCATGACGGTGGACTTGCCGCAGCCCGACGGGCCGACGACGGCAATGAACTCGCCCTTGTCGATGCCCAGCGTGGCATCGGCGAGGGCCAGAGTCGTGTCCTTGCCCAGCCGGTAGGTGAGACTGACACCCTTGAGATCGACGAAAGCCATCAGCTCATCTCCCCTCCCCCGTCACACGGGGGAGGGCCAGGGAGGGGAAAGCAACGCCATGATCGTCTCGAACATGACAGCCATGGTGTTTCCCTCCCCCTCGGCCCTTCGGGCACCTCCCCGTAAGACGGGGGAGGAATATGGTTTCACTTGGCGATCATCCGGTCGGCCTTGGGCGGCAGATAGGCGTTGCTGAACACCTTGTCCGGCGCCGGCGCGGTCGGCAGGGCGAAGGCCTCGGACACGTCCTTCACGGCGCGCGCGAAGCGGGCCGGGTCGACGTCGCCCATCCCGTTGGCCTTCACATAGGGCGTCATGATGTTGGTCTCCAGCGAGATCTTCAGGCGCTCCATCTCGAGCTTCTCGTCGATCAGCGGATCGCGCTTCTTGGCCGCCGCAATGCCGAGCTGCGGATTGGCGATGACGTCCTTCCAGCCCTTCAGCGTGGCCGCCAGGAAGCCCTTCACGGCCTTCTCGTTCTTAATCATGTCGGCCGAGATCACGACACCGTTGCCGTAGACGTCCATGCCGAAGTCGACGAAGCGCATCGCCACGATGTCCTCGAACGCCACGCCGCGCGCCTTGAGGTCGAGCATCGAGGAGAAATAGTGACCCGAGATGAAGTCGACCGTGCCCTGGACCAGGCTCTGCTCGCGCAACTGCGGCGTCAGGTTGACGTGCTCCCACTTGGTGATGCCGTTCTTCTTGGCGAAGGCCGGGAACAGGCGGAAGCTGGCGTCGAACACCGGGGCGCCGAGTTTCTTGCCCTCGAGGTCCTTCGGCGTCTTGATGCCGCTCTTCTTCAGCGCATAGACGCCGAACGGGGCGAAGTCGTAGACCATGAACACGCAGAGCACTTCCTTGCCCGGGTTCTTGGCGTTGTATTCGATGGTCGAGTTCACGTCGGCAAAGCCGATCTGGTAGGCGCCCGTGGCCACGCGCTGCACCGCGCCGGCCGAGCCCTGGCCGGGGTCCATCGTGACGTCGAGGCCCTCGGCCTTGTAGTAGCCCTTCTCCAGCGCCACCAGGAACGGCGAGGTCGGACCCTGGAACACCCAGTCCAGGGTGAACTTGATCGCGGTCTGGGCATTGGCGGGCAGGCTGCCCAGGGCGAACGCGACGGCCGCTGCACCGCCCAGCATCTTGGCAAATTTACTCATTTCGTTGATCCCCCTGGGTTCCCTGTCCGCAACTCTTAGGCGGACATTTCACGCCCGCCAAGGGGATATCAGGCAGATTCTATGCCAGCCTGCTGTGTCGCCACGAGACGCGCAAACGCACCGCCTTCCGCCACCAGCGCCTGGTAGGCGCCCTGCTCGACGACCCGTCCATGCTCGAATACCACCACCTGGTCGGCCTCGCGGATGGTCGACAGGCGGTGGGCGATCACGAAGGTCGTGCGACCCTGCATCAGGACCTTCAGCGCCTTCTGGATGCGCGCCTCGGTGATGGAATCGAGCGCGCTGGTCGCCTCGTCGAGGATCAGGATCGGCGGGTTCTTGAGCAGCGCACGGGCGATCGCGAGCCGCTGGCGTTCGCCGCCCGACAGGGTGGTGCCGCGTTCACCCACCAGCGTCTCATAGCCTTGCGGCTGGCGCATGATGAAATCGTGCGCCTCGGCGAGCTTGGCCGCCTCCTCGAGTTCGGCCTGCGTCGCATCGGGCTTGCCGATGCGCAGATTGTCGGCAATCGAGCGGTAGAACATGGTGCTGTCCTGGAACACCACGCCGATGTTCCGGCGCAGCGATTCCAGCTTAATGTCGCGATGGTCGATACCGTCGATGCGGACCACGCCCGACTGGGCGTCCCACATGCGGTGCAGCAGCGACAGCGCCGTGCTCTTGCCGGCGCCGGTCGGGCCGACGAAGGCCACCGTCGAGCCGGCCGGCACCTTCAGCGAAAAATGTACCAAGGCCGGCCGCTTGCCGTCGTAGGAGAAGTTGATGTCGTCGAATTCGACATCGCCTTTGGCGCGGCCGATGTCGATGCCGTTCGGCTTGTCCGGCACGCTCGACTGCGAATCGAGCACACGGAAGAAGTCGCCCAGCGACGGCATCTGGAAGAAGATGCGGCTGACGAAGCCCGAAGCCTGCTCCATGCGGCCGATCAGCATGGTGGCGAAGCCCATGAAACTCACGATCTCGCCGACCGTCGCCTCGCCGCGCGTGTAGAGCCAGGTGCCGAGCACGAAGATGGCGATCACGGTGAACGTCGAGGCGGCACGCGTCATCACCGACAGCAGCGCCCACCAGTTGAGCACCGGAAACTGCGCCTGCAGGGTTTGCCCGATGATCCGGTGCATCTCGCGCGTCTCTGCGCCCAGCCGCACGAAGCTCTGGATGAGATTGATGTTGCCCAGCGCGTCTCCCGCACGGCCGGCCAGCTCGCTATGCAGGTCCTCGACCTCCTTTTGCAGCCGGTCGGTGCGACTCACCACCCAGACGTTTGTGACGGCGAAGAACAGAATCAGGACCAGCAGCAGGAGTCCCAGCCGCCAGTTCATGAACATGCTGAGCGGCAGCATGATGAACAGCGCCACCAGGGTGGCCAGGTTCTCGCGGAAGAAGGACAGCCAGATGCCGAACAAGTTGTCGACGCCGGTCAGCATGATCTTGATCAGCCGGCCGGAATGCTGGGCGTTGTGGAACGAGAACGGCAGCATCAGCAGATGCTGGAAGTAGATCGCCATCGCGCCCAGGCGGCGGCGATGGGCCATGCGATCGGCCTGCAGCGAGACCACCATGTTGGCCACGATGCCGCCGATGCCGACCAGCGCCCACAGACCGAGGATCTCGCGCGCGTCCTGCCACAGGACCTCGACGGGCTTGTCGCGGGCGGTGGCCAGCAGATCGATGACCTTGCCGAACAGTACCGGTTCATAGAACTGCAGTGCCGCCACCGCGACGTTGGCGATGGCCAAGATGATCGCCAGGCGCTTCTCGGCCCGGAGCAGGCCGATGACGCGGCCATAGACGCGGAAGAACTCCATGTGCTTCGTCCGCGTCCGTTCCGGCTCAGGCCTTGGCGTCGAGAAAGCGTTCGACGGTGCGCACGAAGAAGCTCACGCCGAACGGGATGGCCATGTCGTTGAAGTCGTAGCGCGAGTTGTGCAGGCTGACCGTCCCGGGACCGCCGCCGTTGCCCAGCCACACCATCGCGCCCGGCACCTTCTCCAGCATGTAGGAGAAGTCCTCGGCGCCCATGCTCGGCCGCGTGTTGTCCTTGACCGCATGTTCGCCGCACACGCCGACCGCAACGTCGGCTGCGAAGCGGGCCTGCTCGACGTCGTTCACGGTCGGCGGATAGCCCGGCTTATGCTCGACCTCGATCTTGACGCCATGCATCCGGGCGGCGCCCTCGCAGATCTCGTCGATGCGTCGCTTCACCAGCGCACGGTTCTCCGGCGTGGTGGTGCGCGTCGTGCCGCCGATATGCGCGTCGCCGGGAATGACGTTGTAGGCGGACCCCGCCTTGAAGAAGCCGACGGTCACGACGCCCGAGTCGATCGGGTCGATGTTGCGCGAGACAATGGTCTGAAGCGCCATCACGATGTTCGCGCCGACGACCATGGGGTCCAGCGTCGAATGCGGATGGGCGGCATGGCCGCCCTTGCCGGTGATCCGGATGTCCCAGCGATCGGCCGCCGCCAGAAGCGGGCCGCCTTTGGTCACGATGTGGCCGACCGGGATCCCGGGCTTGTTGTGGATCGCGAACACCGCGTCGCACGGGAACTTCTCGAACAGCCCATCCTCGATCATCACCTTCGCCCCGCCGCCGCCCTCTTCCGCCGGCTGGAAGATGAAGTGGACGGCGCCCTCGAAGTTCTGCTGCTCGCTGAGCATTTTTGCGGCACCCAGCAGCATGGCCGTGTGACCGTCATGGCCGCAGGCATGCATGCGGCCGGGATTGGTCGAGCGGTGCGCGAAGTCGTTGACCTCGTCCATCGGCAGGCAGTCCATGTCGGCGCGCAGCCCGATCGACTTCAGCGAATTGCCCTTGCGCAGGGTCCCGACCAGGCCGGTCTTGCCGAGGCCACGGGTCACTTCCAGTCCCCATTCCTGCAGCTTGGCGGCCACGATGTCCGACGTCCTGTCCTCCTCGAAGGCCAATTCGGGATGAGCATGGATGTCGCGGCGGATCGCCGAGATCTCGCCCTGGATTTCGAGTGAACGCGGCAGAACAGGCATCGGGTACTCCGGTTGGAACCACGGTCATCTTAGCCCAAAGTGCCGGTCATGTTGTCCCTTAACGAAATCGAGGCTGCAGCGGTCCTCGTGCATGCCGCGATGCCGCCCACCGCACAATATGCGTGGCCCCTGCTCGCCCTGCGCACGGGCTGCGAAACCTGGGTCAAGCACGAGAACCATACCCCGACCGGTGCCTTCAAGGTGCGCGGCGGGCTGGTCTACATGGACCGCCTGAAGCGCGGCACCCCCCGGGTCGAGGGCGTCGTCAGCGCCACCCGCGGCAATCACGGGCAGAGCATCGCGCTCGCCGCCGCCCGCACCGGCATCGCCGCGACCATCGTCGTGCCGCACGGCAATTCGCTCGAAAAGAACGCCGCCATGCGGGCCTTCGGTGCCGAGCTGGTCGAGGCCGGCCACGATTTCGACGCCGCCCGGGACACGGCGGTGAAGCTCGCCGGCGAGCGCGGCCTGGCCATGGTGCCGTCGTTCCATCGCGACCTGGTGGCGGGCGTCGCCTCCTATGCGCTCGAACTGTTCCTCACGGCGCCGCCGCTCGACACGGTCTATGTGCCGATCGGGCTGGGCTCCGGCATCTGCGGCACCATTGCGGTGCGCGATGCGCTGGGCCTCGCGACGAAGATCGTGGGCGTCGTCTCGACCGAGGCGCCGGCCTATGCCCTGTCCTTCGCCGCCGGAAAGGTCGTGGCGACCAACAGCGCCGACACGATGGCCGACGGCATGGCCGTGCGCGGCCCCGACGCCGAGGCGCTGGAGATCATCCTGAAGGGGGCGGAGCGGATCGTGCAGGTGAGCGATGCCGAGATCGGCGCGGCGATGCGTGCCTATTACGAGGACACGCACCAGCTCGCCGAGGGCGCCGGCGCCGCCCCGCTTGCGGCCTTGCTGCAGGAGCGCGAGCGCTTCGCGGGCAAGCGCGTCGGCGTGATCCTGAGCGGCGGCAACATCGATCGACCGGTCTATTTGCGCACCCTCGGCGACACCTGAGGGGGCGGCGGCCGAGGCGCCCAGACGAGGTCGCTCTTCACCGCTTGCATGATGAAGGACGAGCGCGTGCCGCGGACGCCGGGCATGCGCAGCAGCGCCTTCATCGCGAACTCGCTGAAGCTCGCCAGGTCGGGCGCCAGGATATGGAGCAGGAAATCCATGTCGCCGGTCACGGCATAGCAGGCCACCACCTCGGGCCGCGCGCGGATCGCCGCTTCGAACGCCTCGACGGTCTTCTCCGAATGATCGTCGAGCGTCACCTGCACCATCGCCTGCAGCGCAAGCCCGACGGCGGGCGGCGACACCAGAGCGGCGTAGCGATCGATCACGCCTTCTTCCTCCAGCCGCTTGACCCGGCGCTGGCAGGGCGTCGGCGACAGGCCGACGCGTTCGGCGAGATCGACCATCGGCAGCCGGCCTTCAGCCTGCAGGGTGCCGAGGATGCGTCTGTCGATGTCGTCCAGCTCGATCATGGTGATATTCACTCAATTTGCATCAATTTGGCGACCATATCTCCAAAATGCGGCGACTCCCAGGCCGACTTCGCAGGGATTCACCAGCCGGCCGGCCCCATATTGTCAGGATGAACCTCGCCCCCCTCGACAACCTGCGCGGCGACTATGCCGGCATGGCGCCGGACTGGACGGTGCCGCAGCACCCCGACCTCCATTGCGACGAGGAACAGGCCGTGTGGCGGCTGCTGGTGCAGCGCCAGCGCGCACTCGCCGACCGTTACGCCTGTGCGGAGTTCCTGGCGGGTCTCGACGCGATCGGGCTGGGCGATACCATCCCGGACTTCGCGGCGGTGAACGCGCGGCTGGAACCGCTCACGGGCTGGCGCATCGTCGGTGTCCCGGGCCTGATCCCCGATGCCGCCTTCTACGACCATCTCGCCCATCGGCGGTTTCCGGTGACGGTGTGGATCCGCCAGCGCGCGGAGATCGACTATCTGGTCGAGCCCGACCTGTTCCACGACTTCTTCGGCCATGTGCCGCTGCTCACCAACCCGGTGTTCGCGGACTACATGCAGGACTACGGCCGGCGCGGGGTCGAGGCCGGCCCCAACGTCCATCTGCTGGCCCGCCTCTACTGGTTCACCGTCGAGTTCGGCCTGATCCGCACCAAGCAGGGCCTCAAGGCCTATGGCGCCGGCATCCTGTCTTCGGCGGCCGAGGTGAGGAACGCGCTCGAAGGCAGCGATGTCGAGCGGCTGCCATTCGATGCGGCGGTGGCGATGAACCGGCCCTACGAGATCGACAAACTGCAGAGCACCTATTTCGTGCTCGACGATTTCCGCCAGCTCATGGACCGGCCGCAGCGTCACTGACCCAATAGAACGAGCCCATCGACGGCGACGACGCCCTCGCCGTCGCGCTTCACCAGCAGCGGATTGATCTCGGCCTCGGCCACGTCGGCGAACTGCCTGTGCGCCAGGGTCGAGAAGGCGGCGACCGTCTTCGCGAGCGCGGCGACATCGCCCCTCGGCAGGTTGCGATAGCCGCGGACGGTGGCGAGCCCCTTCACCTCGGCGATCATCTCCAGCGCCTCGCCTTCGTCGACCGGCGCGAGGCGCGTCGAGGCATCCTTGTAGATCTCGGCCAGCACACCGCCGAGACCGACGGTGACGGTCGGACCCACCAGGGGGTCGCGGCGATAGCCCAGGATCACCTCGACGAGCCCGCGCTCCATCTTCTGCACGAGAAAGCCCTGAAGTCGCGCCTCGGGTGCATAGGCCTTCACCCGCTTCTCGATCTCGCGGGCCGCGACAGCGGCGGTCTGGCCGTCGGGAACGCCCAGCGCCACGCCGCCGGCTTCGGTCTTGTGCGCAATGTCGACCGACAGGATTTTGAGCACGACCGGCGCCCCGAGTTCTCCGACGGCAGCGGCAACGCGCTTCGCATCGGGCACGGTCAGCGACTTCGCCACCGGCACGCCGAGGCTTGCGAATAAATCGGCGGCGCGACGCTCATCGAACCCCGAGGCCCGACCCGCCTCCAGCGCCCCCAGCGCATCCGGCGACGGCTCCTCGAGGCGCGGCACGGGCTGCGGCGGTGTGCGCAGGAGGCACAGCGCCATCGCCTCGGCGCAGGATTCGGGATGACGGAAAGCCGGCACACCGGCCGCGGTCAGCAGCGCCAGCGATTTCTCGGCCGACGGGGTGAGCGCCACGGCGAACGGCTTGCCCGATCCGGCGAAGCGCAGCAGCGGCTCGACGGCGAGTTCGGGATTGAACTGCGCCGAGGAGCCGACCACGAAGATCGCCGCATCGTTGCCGTCGTCGGCCAGCAGGCGCTCGATCGTACCGGCCACGATCTCCGGCTTGGCGCCCGCCAGGGTGAGGTCGACCAGCTTGCCCTCGCCCGCCGCGATGCCGAACGGCTTCAGCCACTCCACGAGATTGTGCGGCGGCCCCACGATCTCGAGACCGGCCACCGCCATGCTGTCGACCACCATGGCGGCACCGCCACCCGTCGTGGTCGCCACGGCAACGCGATGCCCGCCACTCCTCGATCGCGGTCGGTCCACCAGCAGCGACGGCACATCGATCAGCGATTCGAACATCGACACGCGCGCGATGCCATGACGACGGCAGAACGCATCGAACGTCGCATCGGAGCCGGCGATGGCGCCGGTATGCGAGCGCGCCAGTTCCTGGCCGATGTCGGAGCGCCCGAGTTTGTAGGCGATCACCGGCTTGCCGGCCTCGTGGGCCCGCCGCGCCGCGCGCGCCAGCCGCTCGCCGTCGCGCAGCGTCTCCATGAACAGCAGGATCGCCTTGGTCTTCGGATCGTCGACCAGCAGGTCCGCTATCTCACCGACCGCGAGGTCGACTTCGTTGCCGACCGAAATCAGCCGCGAGAAGCCGATGCCGCGGGCGTCGGCGCGCGACAGCAGCGCGCCGATCAGGCTGCCGCTCTGGCTGACGACGGCCCAGTTGCCGCGGCGCAGCTTCTCCACGGCGAAAGCCGCATTGGCCGTCAGCGCCATCGCGGGATCGGTGCTCACCGTGCCGATGCTGTTGGGACCGACCAGACGGATGCCGGTCTCGCGCACGACCCTCGCCAGCTCGTCCTGCAGCGAGGCGCCGGCCGCCCCGGCGTCGGCGAAGCCACCGGCCAGGATCGACGCCACCTTGACGCCGCGCCGGCCGCAATCGGCCAGCGCCCGCACCGCGGCCGCACCGTTCAGCAGGATATAGGCGTGGTCGATGTCGCCCGCGATGGCGTCGAGATTTTCGTAGGCTTTCTCGCCCAGTATTTCGCTGCGTGACGGATTGACCGGCAATATCTCGCCGGTGAAGCCGTGCCTGCGCAGGAAGCGCTGCGGGCGCGACGTGGTCTTGGTGACATCCGACGATGCGCCGATCAGCGCAATGCGACGCGGCTCGAACAGGGCGGAGAAGAGGGTCTTGGGATCGTTCATCGGCAGAGTATACTCTGCGCATGCTCAACCGCCGCTCCTTCGTCGCCGCGACGCTCGCCGTGGCCTCCGCTCCCGCCGCCGCCCAGACTTCGGGTCAGGCCGCGCCGTGGCCCAGCAAACCCATCAAACTCGTCGTGCCCTATGCGCCCGGCGGCACCACCGACGTCGTGGCCCGCATGGTCGCCGAGTATCTCGGCCAGAGGCTGGGCCAGAACATCATCGTCGACAACAAGCCCGGCAAGGGCGCGATGGTCGGCACCGCAATCGTCGCCAGGGCACCGCCCGACGGCTACACGCTCCTGATGTCGGTGATCTCGGGCCTGTCGATCTCGCCCACGCTCTATGGCGGCGCCGACTTCGATCCGATGGGCGACTTCATCCATGTCGCCATCGCCTCGACCAATCCCAGCGTCTTGGTCGCCAACCCGAACTTCCAGACCAAGACCTTCAAGGAGTTCGTCGACTACGCCAAGGCGAACCCCGGCAAGGTCTCCTACGCGACCTCGGGTGCGGGCTCGAGCAACCATCTTCTGGGCGCTCGCCTGGCACAGGTGATCGGCGCGGAGATGGTCCATGTCCCCTATCGCGGCGCCGGCCCCGCCATGATCGACACGATCGCGGGCAACGTGCCGGTGATGTTCGATTCCCTGCCCTCGGCCGCGCCGCACATCAAGGCCGGCAAGGTAAATGCGCTGGCGGTGAGCGGCGACACGCGCAGCCCCGCCTTCCCCGATGTGCCGACCATGAAGGAGCAGGGCTTTCCCGACCTGATCTCCTATTCGTGGTTCGGCATTTCCGTGCCCGCCAGGACGCCACAGCCGATCGTCGACCGACTGGCGACCGACATGCAGGCCGTGCTGAAAGAACCCGCCGTGATCAAGCGCTGGGGGGAGATCGGCGCCGAGGGCAGCACCATGACGCCCGCCCAGGTGACGCGTTTCATCCAGGACGAGATCGACAAGTGGACGCCGGTCGTGAAAGCTTCAGGCGCAAAGCCCGGCTAACCGGAATCTGGAGGAGACGATATGACCATCCGCCGCGTGATCTCGCCCGATGTCGCCGAACCGCCGGCCGAACGCTGGTCGAACTGCCTCGTCGTCGACGGCGTGGCCTACGTCTCCGGCATGACCGCTCGCAGCGCCGATCCCGAGGCGCTGGGCAAGATGGACGAATATGCCCAGGCCAAGGTGATCTTCGGCAAGATCAAGTCGCTGGTCGAAGCCGCCGGCGGCGCCATGTCGGACGTCGTGAAGATCACGGTGTTCCTCACCAAGATCGCCAACAACACGAAGGTCTGGCAGGCGCGCCGCGAATTCTTCAGCGGCGACTTTCCGGCTTCCACCCTGGTCGAGGTCAGCGCCCTCGCCGCGCCCGAAATCCTCGTCGAGATCGAGGCCGTCGCCCACATCGGCAAGGGCCGGCGCTAGACTCCAAAAAGACCCTACCCTGAGGAGCGGCCCTGTGGGCCGCGTCTCGAAGGGTGGAAACGCGCACACATCCCTTGCCCATCCTTCGAGACGGCGCTTCGCGCCTCCTCAGAGTCTGATACCAACCGACAGAACTCATGACAGTTCAGCCCATCGGCGCCTTGTAATGGATGCGATCCTTTGTGGGGAGGCGAGAAGATCAGTCCAGGCCTTGCAGCAGGCATCGACGATGTGGTCGTAGGTGCCGTGGACGCGCAGAGCGAGGTTGTTCTTGCGCAGGTACTCCCAGACGTTCTCGACCGGATTGAGTTCGGGCGAGTAGGGCGGCAGGCAGAGAAGCGTGACGTTGTGTGGCGGAGTG
>Ga0209702_10000841_pt1 | contig 63484 bp, 51 predicted proteins | sample FRY01_FD_187210 | JGI IMG/M metagenome (GOLD analysis project Ga0209702, IMG submission 187210) | Freshwater microbial communities from Lake Fryxell liftoff mats and glacier meltwater in Antarctica - FRY-01 (SPAdes) (version 2) | ecosystem: Environmental > Aquatic > Freshwater > Ice > Glacier... | reverse complement strand
GTCGTATTGCCGCCTCCGCCCGACCCGCCCTTCGACATCGAAAAACGCCAAGGGATCGGAGGCGTTTTGGACGGAGGGGAGTCGAGTGCAGCGAGACAGACTGCCGGAGGCAGCCCGAAGGGCGAGAGAAGCGAAGTCAACCCGGAGCCCGCAGGGGAGCCCGCCGGGCGGGGCGGGCGAATTAAACGATGGACCCGATTGAGGTGCCGCCACACGCGATCTGGCGGGACGACTTTGATGAGTCCCCGCCGGATCGATGGGCGGACGCGGAGCCCATTTGGGACTGCCACGGCGCGATAGCGCGCGCAAACGGCGAAGCCACACCGCAGGTGGCGCCGAAGGCGGCACACCCGATCGAACTCGATCTTGGCGACGGACGCAGCCTCGTCCTGGACGCATCCGATCCGTTTCCGGAGGAGGAGTGGGTCGTCTCCAGAGCGAATTGAGACGAGAGCGATCAAACCTCGCAAAAAGCCCCTTTGATTTCGACGTAGAAATCGAGCGGGAGCGAGAACCCGTGTCCAGATTCCTCCATTTTTAGCGATGTTTGAACGTGAACACAAGATTCCTTCAAAAAATCGTTGACTCAGCATGTCAAATCAGGTGATTCTTGGCTGTGATGGCCCGACTCGTCCCCCTACCTCCCCCTACCTCCCCCTGAACCCCCTCCTTCCCCGGCCCAAGGGTGACAAGGATGCGGAAGGGATGAAAAAGCAAATTCCTAGCAATTACTCTCAGCGTGAACAAGCAAAAAATTGCCGCCCGCATGCCACGTTTACTGTCACGCGCCTGCAGCCGTGCCTCGATTCCCTACCTACTGACAGGACTCGCACTGGTAATCGCCATTTCGCTGGCCGGACGCGAGATTGATACGCACATCAGCCAGATTGAGGCATGGATCACCTCTCTTGGTTCCTGGGGAGTGCTGGCGTTCATTGTACTGTTTGTGGTGCTGACTTCCTGTTTGCTACCCGATTCGGTGCTTTGCATTATAGCCGGGGCGCTTTTCGGATTTGGGTGGGGGCTCGTCGCCGTTGTCGCCGGCAGCCTGCTATCCGCCTCAGTTCAATACGTGCTTGCGCAAAAGCTGTTGCGGCACCGGATTGAAAATAAAATTCAAAACAATCCTTCACTTTGTGCAATTCAACGTTCCGTTAAAACGGATGAATTGCGTTTGCAATTATTGCTTCGCTGCACCCCGCTGAATCCTGCAACGGTCAGCTATATCCTCGGAGCCACCGGTGTTCGGTTTCAAAAATTTATTCTGGCCTGTCTCGCGTTGATTCCGGGGCTGGCTCTGGAGGTATATTTCGGGCACTTTGGAAAACATGCGGCCCGTGCGGCTGGAAGCGATTCCTCCCTCACCCACAACCTGATGCTCGCCGGCGTATTGCTTGCCGGGTTGGTGGTGATGTATTTCATCTCGAAAACGGCCCGCACTGCAATCGCCCGCGCCGTTGCCGAAGCGGACGCCGAAGCGGACGCCGAAGCGGAGGCCGAACGCGCTACTACCGGTTCCACAACACCCACCGTAAGTCCATGATCAGCCATTTCCTCATCGGATTACACTGGCTGATTGTCGCATGTCTCAGCTTTCGGGTCATCACCCGAGGCCGACCCGTTGGCGTCTCCCTCGCCTGGTTGACCGTTATTTTTGGTGCGCCATTTATCGGTGCTACTTTCTATTTATTTTTTGGAGAAAAACGTCTCGGACGCCATCGCATGGCGCAGACGAAGGCAAACGCCATCGAGGTTGCGAAATGGCTGAAAATCCTCCGCTGCGAAAAAAGTGTCATACGATCCATCGTGCCACCACAGGACGCTGCGGCAGAGGCCATGCGTCATCATGCGGAAAATATGACCGGAATTCCCGCGCTGGCAGGAAATGCGATCATCCTGCTGGATAATTTCCAAGCCGTGTTCGACTCGTTGATTGCGGATATTGATTCAGCGGAAGAGCAATGCCACCTGAGCTTTTACATCTGGTATGAATCCGGACGCACCGACGATGTCGTCGAGGCTCTGATCCGGGCGGCGGGCCGCGGGGTTGAGTGCCGCGCCCTAGCCGATGGATTAGGCAGTCGGGCATTTCTCAAAGGTACACAAATCCTTCGACTGCATGAGGCAGGAGTGAAACTCATCCCCGCCCTGCCCATAGGGTTTCTCAAGACCCTGTTTGTGCGGCGCGACCTGCGGAATCACCGGAAGATTGTCACCATTGACAATTCGATTGCCTATACCGGCAGTCAGAATCTGGTGGATCCCCGCTATTTCAAACAAGACTCCGGCGTTGGCGAATGGGTCGATGCCATTGCGCGGGTTCAGGGTCCGACCGTTGCCACACTGGATGCCGTATTCGCACTGGACTGGTCGGTGGAAAACCACTCCGCCTTTGAAGCACCCCAATCAGAAAACCACGATCCGTATCCTGGAAACACCATCGTTCAGGTGGTTCCGTCCGGACCCGACCTGGAGCCCGAGGCGATTCACCAGTTGCTGCTCGCGGCGATCTATTCCGCCCGTCGCGAGCTCATCCTGACCACTCCCTATTTTGTGCCGGAGGAATCCATGATGACCGCCTTGTTGTCGGCGCCGAGACGCGGGGTGGATGTCACCCTCATCGTCCCCGCGCTCAACGATTCCATGCTGGTCCGCTACGCGAGTGCGGCCCATTACGAAGCCCTGCTGGAAGCGGGAGTCAAAATCGCCCTGTTCCAGGACGGACTGCTCCACACCAAAAGCCTCACCATCGATGGATCGAGTTGTATTTTCGGATCCCTCAATCTCGACATCCGCAGCCTGTGGCTCAATTTTGAAATTTCCCTGTTCATTTATGATCACGATTTCACTTTGCGCTTGCGCGGGTTGCAAAAAACCTATCTCGAAAAATCCAGCCTGTTAAGCCTCAACGATTGGCGGAAACGTCCGCATCAACAAAAATTCGCGGAGGACGTTTTCAGACTCTTCGCACCGCTGTTGTAGTTCTATTCTGATTCCGCTGTCACGAAACCTGCCAGGGTATTCCACCTGCATTTCGGGTGTCCCCGTTTCCCCCCGTTTGGTAAAGCGACATTTTTCCAGTTTCAGCAAGAGCCCCCGTGTTTCCCAGTCGGTATCCAGCCGAATGTTGTAATGCGACACCTGATACCAGACACAATGAGATTGCAATCGCGTCATGGTCACCCCCATCAGCAGCCCGGACATTATCCAAGAATCTCATGAGACAATCACGCATCCGGGGAACCGGCATCAAATTCACAGGGACAGGCAAATAATCAAAAAGCACCCACTTTCCCAGTTTCCGTTAGAACACTCCATCATGAGGCACGCTCGAGTCATAAACCACGGCTTGTACTTTTATCACTGCTATCTCCGTAGCCATCGCGATATCGCTTGATCTCGTACCCGCAAATGTCAGGGAACTCGAGTTCACCAGCGCCGAAGCGGGGAATCTGAAGGTGAGGGATTCGAGCGAGAGAAGTGGATGGTCCCACGAGCGACGAGGGATCGTCGCGCTCCGGCGAGGGCAAAGGGACGACTGAATCTCATGCTCCGGCAAGGCAAGCGCTGGCGTTATTATTAACCTGTCCCCGGAGAAACGATGGAGCCCATCGAGGTGCCGCCACACGCGATCTGGCGGGACGACTTTGATGAGTCCCCGCCGGATCGATGGGCGGACACGGAGCCCATTTGGGACTGCCACGGCGCGATAGCGCGCGCAAACGGCGAAGCCACACCGCAGGTGGCGCCGAAGGCGGCACACCCGATCGAACTCGATCTTGGCGACGAACGCCGCCTCGTCCTGGACGCATCCGATCCGTTTCCGGAGGAGGAGTGGGTCGTCTCCAGAGCGAATTGAGACGAGAGCGTGGCCCACGTAGTCGGAAACCCGCTTGATTTCGACGTAGAAATCGAGCGGGAGCGAGAACCCATGCCCGGGGGTCTTGATTTTTTGCCTTAATGGTGGCGAAACTTCGGAATTCGCCTGAAAATCATTGACCTTACTGCTGAAATTAGGCATTTTTTCCTGTCGATGGCGCGACTCGTCCCCTACCTCCCCCTACCTCCCCCTGAACCCCCTCCTTCCCCGGCCCAAGGGTGACAAGGATGCGGAAGGGATGAGAAAGCAAATTCCTAGCAATCGCCTAAAAGAACGGTTTAACGGTTAACGTTTTCAGATTTGAAGGATGAAGAATGAAGAATGAAGAATGAAGGATGAAGGATGAAGGTCAATCAGTCTGACGTTTTTCCTAACCTTGGTTCTTGACAGGCAGAGTCGAAAGCCTTTGAATAATTACCCCCTGATTACACCACTGGAGGAAGTCGCGTGAAAAGCTAACATTTCATCTATGGCACAGAATTACAACAACAACAACGGCTGCGGCTGTATAGGCGCATCGATAGCCGCTATCATTGGCGGCGTGTACATGACCTTTGTTTTCACGATAAATAAAATTCAGGGAAATTTTTTCTTGACGCCAACAGGTGTCTACAGCAACCCCATCGAAACCGAAGGGCCGCTCGCAGAAATTGTCGGGCTCGCAAAAGTGGTCGGTGCCCCCAAAGAAGAGCGCGGGGGGTGGTCTCTCTTGGATCTTCAGGGAATATCCGGCTGGGTGAAGACCGCAAATCTCAGCCAGGTTAACCTCGGAAGACTCGGAAAAGCCGAAGGCATTATATGGAAGGGCAACAACATCACGGTCGGAAAAACACAAAATGCAAATTTAGAAGCCGTCTCTGGCGAGTTCCTCATGAAATTTGGAGACGAGCTCTACCCCTATGCAAAAAGCAAGGACCGCCTCTTCTATTACGCCCCGAATGATCGTCCTGTTTCCTTCATGCGCTCGACCTTCCCTTCCGCTCCTGTCACCGAACTGGACGAGTCAGCGTCAGTTCCCCTGTCCGACGACGGTACTCAGTATACCGCCAACGACTGCAATTTTTACTACCTGAACACTACCAGCGGCCGACTGTCGCCCGCTGGTGTGCTGCCCGCAGGCACTCCAGTAAAACTGGGAAAACCGAACTTCCCGTTCAACGGCCGAACTCCCGAGGTGCGAATCCTACTGGGCGAATTCCCGGCTAGATCTGATCTCCCGTGTGTTATCACACTGCCCGAAGCAACCATCACAGCGACAAAGCCCGGTATCGTTCCCGATCCGATCCAGTGGAATAAATGAGCCAACAAAAATGCGGCCTTGCCGAGTGACCGATGTTTTGTGAATTACTGATTTCCTCACGGATAGAACCGGACCAATGCCGAAAAACTTGCGCCCAATTCCATTGAACCCCCTCCTTCCCCGGCCCAAGGGTGACAAGGATGCGGAAGGGATGAAAAAGCAAATTCCTAGCAATAAAATCGGACCGAAGCGCGGGTAGGCATTCTGGTCACCGCCGCAGCCCATCATGAAGAGGGCAACGGTCCCGGGATGGGCCTCTTCTATCATCCCCTGAGCGTGCCCGGCGTAGTCGCCGTGCCACTCGCTGATGTTCATTGAGGTGTTATGACACGCGTAACCGAAGACCACCGCGCTAAGGGTTTCGTCCGCTTCTCGCACCGTCAGCACGGGCACATCATGATCGACAACCGCCTCGGGATTCGGGCTGTTCAGGTAGGGGTTGCCGGTAGGCTTGTCGCTCTTGAGCCGCCGGTTCATCGCAAAGCCGCAACGGGCGTTCCCGTAGCTGATCGTCGCGGGCGCCAACCCTTCAATCGCCTCTCCGATGACGGCGATGATTTTCTCTTTGAGAAATTCATTGTAGCGAAGACAGCGCTCCTTGCTCAGTGGGTCGGTGAATTTCATGAACTCCAGCTCGGTGTAGCGCAGCTCCGGTCCGCAGTGCGTGTGCGAGCAATGCAAAAGCAGGGATTCGGGAGCGAGTCCGAATTGTTCCCGGGCTGCAGCGACGACATCATCGCGGAGCTGATAGGTCACCTCGACGAGGTCGAGGGTGACCATGACGAAGCGGGTTCCGTTCCGGTCCTCAATCGCGAGAGACTTCGCATAGAGATCCATCGCCGTTCCCTCGGCCGGGACTTCGCGGCTGACAAATCCCGCCAGATACATGGGCTCGGTCGGGGTGATGATGATCTTTGCCGCGCCGGCTTTCCAGTCGAGCGTCTCAGCCTGAGCAGGATCACCTGATACAATAGAAAGAATCAAGACGCAGTAGAGGAGTTTCATTGGCGGCGATTTTCACCTGCTGAAGCTTGATTGTCGATCACTTCAACAAGCCAGTAGGCGCAAGTAGGGGCAACTCCGGGAGGCCGCTACAGTGGCCGGATAGACCCTTTGCCAAAAAGATTTGCCGAAAAGATCGAGTCAAAATTTTCCGTGGCTAGGCGCGAACGAAGGAGCGCAGCGGGCTGCGTGACTGAGAGCGGAACGACGCTACGGGGAAGTTTGGCTGATCTTGATCCACGCTCCGAGCGAAGCGAGCCAATTGCCAACCCCAAGAAACAATCAGTTTTTCGGCAAAAGTTTTTGGCAAAGGGTCTAAATGATTCCCTGCCCTTTCCCCGACATGAATACGTGGGTTGCGGAATGTGTCCCTGATGTTCCATTTTAGGCCTATGTTTTCTCGTACTTTCGCGGGCCTGGCCATCTCGTTTTTGATTGCCGTAGCGGATGCGGCCCCCTTGACCGCTCTGGACCCGAAGGTGGATTCCTACCTGAATCGATATTGCATCACCTGCCACGATGCGGATTCTGAAAAGGGCGAATTTCGAATCGATAATCTTTCTCCGAAAATCGGGTTCGAAGATACACCACACTGGCTCGAGCTGATGGAGCGAGTCAGTTCCGGCGAAATGCCGCCTGAAGAGGAGAAAGATCGTCCCACCGCCGAAGAGAGCGCGAGCGTCGTCGAATGGCTCGCCGCCCGCATGAAGGAGGGTGAATCGGCCCGTCTCGCAGCGCGTGGTCGCGTCTCCTACAATCGCCTCTCCCGGGACGAATATGTCAACACGGTACGCGATCTCATCGGGGTGCATTACGACGCTGCCGATCCGGGTGCGTTTCTGGAGGACGCGGAGTGGCATGGCTTCGAGCGCATCGGATCAGTCATGACTCTGTCTCCCTCGAATGTGGAGAAATACCTCACCGCTGCCGAGGTGGTGCTGGCGGAGGCCTATCCGAAAGAGAAGCCGGCCTTTTTTGAGTCCACAAAACCGGCGATCGAGGAAAGGCAGATCAACGAGGAACATCGCGCGCGTCTCAGCGCTCTGGGATTGCTGGACAAGGTGCGATTCGAAATGTGGCCGGGCGATATTTTCCGCTACTCCGGTCCCACGGAGCCGTTGCCCGAGGCGGGAATCTACGAGATCAGCTACACCCTCAGCGGCCTGAAGCCGGAGAAAGGGAGGGCACCGCGCTTGTATGTTTATGAGGCAAAGCTCGACCGCGTCCTGCATCAGCAGGAGATCATCGCTCCCGAAGACAAGCCGATCACGGTCACCTTCCGCGCCCACTTGCCGAAGGGTCGACCGAACATCAGCGTGATCAACGAAGTGCCAGGTCCTTCAAACAATCCGCGGTCCGGTCGTCACGGGAACCGGCCCTTCATCAGCACGAAGGATGGCCGTATCCCCTGGCAGATGAAGCTGACCGATGAGCAGGGACGCCCGCGTTATCCCTTTCTCATCATCGATTCCGTCTCCTTCCGTGGTCCCATCATCACGGAGGAGGAACAGCGGAAGCGGGACGAGTATCTGCCGAAAGAGGAGGGCAAGCTCAGCGAGGTCCGCGAAGGCCTCAGCCGCCTCGCCCGCCGGGCTTTCCGCCGTCCGGTCACTGATGGAGAGATGAACGACTATGTTGGCATCGTCGAAGCCGAGATCGCCGCAGGCGAAGCTTTTCACGACGCGGTCAAGGCCGGCATGCTCGCCATCCTCTGCTCGAAGAGTTTCCTTTTTATCACCGAAGGTGACGAGAATGCAGACCGGCAGGAACTCAATGACTGGGAAATCGCGACGCGTCTCTCGTATCTGCTCTGGAGCACGATGCCGGACGACGAACTCTTCACCCTCGCGGAGCAGGGCAGGCTGAGGGACAAAGCCGAACTGGGAAGGCAGTTTGTCCGACTCCTCACCGATCCCCGAAGCGCCCGTTTCACCGACTCCTTTTCCAGCCAGTGGCTGCACCTGCGCAAGGTGGGCAGATTCGCCCCTGACAAAATGCTCTACCCGGACTACGACGCGCAACTCGAGCAGAGCATGGTAGGCGAGACAAAGGCCTACTTCCGCGAGGTCCTCACGAGCGGACTGACGCTGCGCGAATTCCTCCACTCCGACTGGAGCATGGTGGATGCGCGGCTCGCCGCGTTCTACGGAATCTCCGACGCGAGCGTGACCCGGGATGATTTCCAGCGAGTCGCTCTGCCAGCCGACAGTCAGCGCGGAGGACTTCTCACTCAGGCCTCCATCCTTTCCTTGACCTCGGACGGCACCCGTCATCGTCCCGTGCATCGCGGGGTCTGGTTGTCCGAAGCGATCTTCGGCAAGTCGCCGCCGCCGCCGCCCGCGAATGTTGACCCCATCGCACCGAATCCGGTGGACTCGCCCAAGGCCACCCTTCGGATGAAACTGGAGGCCCACATCAAGGATCCGAACTGCGCCTCATGCCACGCCAAGATCGACCCGCTTGGTCTAGCGTTTGAAAACTACGACGCTATTGGTCGCTGGCGCACCGAAGAAGTCGCCGACGGAACCGGGGCCAACCCCACCGTCAATCCCGCCGGCAAACTCCCCGACGGGCGCTCCTACGAAACCCCGGGGGAATTCAAAAAGCTGCTTCTGGGAGACATCGACACCTTCAACTACGCATTTACCGAAAAACTCGCCACCTACGGCCTTCGCCGCAGCATGTCCTTCGACGACCGCGATGAACTCGCCGCCATCGCCGCCGCTGGCAAAGCCAAAGACTACCGCCTACGGGAGATCGTGGAGGCTTTTGTGCTTTCGGAGTTGTTTCGGAAACGATGAATGAGTTGTTAGTGAACGAACTCACCAGTGAACTTTCCGAAATCAAGCGGATGCTGAATGCCTTCCTATCCACCCTCCGCTCCAAATCAAAACAATAAAAAGCTAACCGCTAACCGCTAACCGCTACCCACCATGAGCAACATCCAATCCCAACGCTGGCGCCTCAGCCGCCGCCAGATGCTGCGCGGTCTCGGAGCCTCCATCTCCCTGCCGCTGCTTGACTGCATGGCCGCGCTGCCCGCTCCGACAAAGCCGAAGCGAAGCGTCTTCCTCTACATCCCGAACGGGGTCAACACCCTGACCTGGCAGATCGAAAAGGCCGGAAAGGATTTCCAGTTCACCAAGACACTCGAGTCGCTCGAAAAGCACCGCGCCGAGGTCACACCCATCAGCGGCCTGCACCACCCCATGGTGCTGGGCAAACACCACAACTGCGACAAGGTCTGGCTGACCGGCGCGGACGTTCCCGGCGATGGGGGTGCGTTCCGCAATAGCGTCTCCGCCGACCAGCTCATGGCTGAGGTGCAGGGTGCCTCGACGCGTTACGCCTCGCTCGAAATGGCGATCGAGGGCCATTCGCTGGCGTGGTCGCGCGACGGCATCCAGATCCCCGCCGAGCGGAACACGCAGACGATTTTCAACATGCTCTTCGGGGTTGAGAAAGACAGCAAGGAAACAATACGCCGTCGCCTCAGCCGCCGCGGCAGCATCCTCGATCTCGTCGCCGAAGACGCGAAACGTGTCACCCAGAAGCTCGGCAGCGAGGACCGCACCAAGCTCGACGAATACCTCACGGCGGTGCGGCAGGTCGAGGAGCGCACCCGGCGCGCCGACGAATGGCTGAACATCCCGAAACCTGAACTCGCCAGCGCCGAAATCACCCACCTCAGCCGCAAGCTCGACATGACCGCCGTGACAGATTATCACCGCCTTTTCTACGATCTTATGGTCATGGCCCTGCGTACTGACTCCACCCGCGTCATCACCTGCATGATCTGCAGCGAGTCCAATGGTGGAGCCATCCCCGACATCGGCATCTCGCAGACCCGGCACGGCCTTTCCCATCACAATGGCGATCCCGAGCAACTTCGTCGGCTCACCCAGACTGACACCTTCCTCGTCGAGCAGTTCAGCTACTTCCTCGACCAACTCAAGACGCATCAGGAGGACGGCTCCAGCCTGCTCGATACCACTCAGGTGCTTTGGGGTAGCGGCATGGCCTACGGGCACAGCCACGGCAACGCGAACCTGCCGACCCTCCTCGCCGGCGGCCGTGCGCTCGGTTACCAGCATGGGCAGCACGTTGATTTCAACCTGCCCAAGATCGGCCAGTACACCGTCGCCGATACCATGAGCCACTACAAGATCTGCTCGCGTCCCGTCGATGGCGATGCGCGCTTGAGCAATCTGCTGCTCACGATGCTGCAGCGAGTCGATGTCGAGACGGAAAAGTTTCAGGACAGCGTGAAACCGGTCTCGGAAGTCATCGCGTGATTCCCCGCACTCCGCCACTCCGCCACTCCGCCACTCCGCCACTCCGCCACTCCGCCACTCCACCACTCCACCACTCCACCACTCCACCACTCCACCACTCCACCACTCCACCACTCCGTGGCTTCGCCTCATGCGCCTGCTCTTCACCCTTTCCCTTCTCCTGGCTGGCTCCACCCTCCACGCCGAGATCCCGCCGAAATTCCGTACCGACGCGGACGGACGTTACTCGGCTGAGGAAGCCAAGAAGCTGGTAGGGAAGGAAAAAGACACCGTTCTGCAATGGTTTCAGCTCATCGACGGCGAGTTCCCGCCTGAGGGCTCGGCGCACGCGATCGCCGGCGAGTTGATCTGGATGGACCACCTTGAGCGACGCTTCCATCTCCGTGTTGATCGCGACGACACCCAGGATCGTGCCGTCTGGGATCTCGCGGTCGATGCCACGATGCTACCCTATGGCTCGATCTATAACCAGGGCGCTCCTGCCGCGATTCAGGACATCCCTCTCGGCACCCACCTCCATGGACTCTTCTACTGGAGAGCATCGAGTGACACTACGCCTCCTCCGCCGGGTCCGTTCAACCGGAAAACGCCGGATGTGGATTTTCGCCGTTGCTTCCGGATTGAGGATGATTTCTCGCACTACGCCAGGCAAGGTCAGCTTTGGAAAATCGACGCCGTTGACCTCGCCCTAAAGAAGCTCACCGCCACTCTGCACCACGAGGGCAAAGCCGTCGGCGAACCAAAGATCTTCGATCTCCTCAGCCACACCCGAGTCTTCCAGGGAAATGGATTCGGAACCCTCGATTCCCTGAAGAAGGACCAGACCGTTCTCTTCAACCTCACCTGGGTCACCCAATATGGTCCCGGACGCCTCACCGACATCTGGGTCGATGAACCTGCCCGCCAGCTCGCTACTGCCAATCAGATGGAGCGCCACCGCAACCACACACGCGAGCGCGGTCTCGCCGGTTGGGTTGGTGTCGTCGATGACGAAGCGGAAACCGTCACAATCACTTTCTTCGGCGGAGTGAACCCGAAGCTGTTTGATGAACTTTCCCTGACAAACGGAGAGCCCATGGGATGGCCGCTCTCCAAAGAAGCGGACGATCCCAACGCACCGAAAGGTACCATCGCCGTCGCCCTTGAAAACCTCATGACCTACGATCCGGTGAATGATCGCAAAGGCGGCAACATCCTCGCCATCGAGAAAGTCCCCGTCGAGCCCGGCAGCGGTGGCGTGCGGATCAAAGTGAAGTGCGACATGATGCTCGAAGGCTTCCGCCCCCGGCGCATCGTCCGTTTTTATCCCGCGACGTGGAAAGTCGAATCCCTTCCGCGCGAGGAGAAGTTTGAGGGTCGGGAATGAATTGACTTCATCGCCGCATCGTTTTTTCCGCACTTTCCTCTCTTTTTATCTCTCAGGAAATCTCTTCTCCAACGTTCCCGATTCCTCGTCGTTTCGTTCTGCCTCCTCTCCGCATCCGCGTGCTATTCCACGCCCGCGCCCGACCTCTCCGGAGTCACCAACCGCGCTGATCTTGACGCAGTCATTGCCGCGACTGCCGATACCGCGTTGAAGGAGGCTCAGACATCCTGACCTACCCCCTGAACACTGTGGATTCTCGAGCGTAGGCAAGGAAACACGATGACCCGTGCTGGCATTTTTCGCGAATGGAGTTCATTCTGTCGGCATGCCGCAGATTCAACTTCCCGTGTTCCCGGCCAGCAGCACCGCCATCACCCCCGAACTCGCTTTCGAACAACGTGACGGACAGGTTTATTACTTCAATGGTCACCTGCCGGTATTCACCCATCCGGTCGATGACATCGCTTCGTTCCGCTTTTTCACCAGCCAGCTCATCACCAACGGCAGCGCGTCCCAGAGCCAGATTTCCAAGGCCTTCGGCGTGCCTCTCGTCACCGTGAAGCGAGCTTGCAAAAAACTCCGCCTGGAAGGTGCCGCCGCGTTTTTCCGACCGACGCCGCCGCGTCAGGGACACAAACTCACTGACGATCTCCTCGTCCAGGCCCAAGCCATGCTCGATGAAGGACTCGAAGTTCCCGCGATCGGCCAGCGTCTCGGCGTGCTGCCCAACACCTTGCACAAAGCCATCAGCTACAATCGCTTGAAAAAAAAAGCCGCGCCCAACTGAGCCCCACCGATCCGTCCAGCGCAACCGAGCCGCCCACCACCCAGAGCGCCCGCAGCGTAAAGGACGGCCAAGCCCTTATGGGAGTGGCCACCACCCGTCCCATGGACCGCATCGCCGCAGCCATGGGAGAGTTGGAAAAAGCCGATATCATTTTCCAATGTGCCGACGATATCCCCAACGGCGGCGTGCTCTGCGCCCTGCCCGCGCTGCTCGCCATCGGCCTTTTGCGCCACGCAAAAAGCCACTTCACACTGCCTGCCGGCTACTATCCCATGGAGTCGGTCTTCTTGTTGTTAGCATATCTCGCTCTTGGCCGCGTCCCCAGCCTCGAGCAACTCCGCTACCAAGCCCCCGGCGAATGGGGCAAGCTCCTCGGCCTCGACCGCATCCCCGAAGTCAAAACCCTGCGCGAAAAAACCGGGCTGTTAGGAGACGATCCCACCCGCACTGCCCGCTGGAGCAGCCAGCTCGCCCGGGATTGGATGGAGCACGACGTGCAAGCCGCTGGCGTGCTCCTCATCGACGGCCACACCAGGGTCTATCACGGCAAGCTCACCAAACTCCCGCGCCGCTACGTCAGCCGCGAGCGCTTATGCCTGCGCGGGACCACCGACTACTGGGTCAACGCTCTGGATGGCCAGCCCTTCTTCTGCGTCACCCAACCCATCGACCCCGGCCTCATCAAAACTCTCGAAGAAGAAATCATCCCACGCCTGTTAGATGACATCCCCAACCAACCCACCGCCCAAGCCCTCGAAGACGATCCCCACCTCCACCGCTTCACCCTCGTCTTCGACCGCGAAGGCTACTCCCCGGATCTCTTCAAACGCCTCAAAACCCAACGCATCGCCATCCTCACCTATCACAAACACCCGGAAGAGGATTGGGAAAACACCGAGTTCACCCCGCACCAGGTCACCCTCCAGAACGGCGACACCGTCACCCTCCCCCTCGCCGAACGCGGCACCCTGCTCGGCAACGGCCTGTGGGTCCGCGAACTCCGCCGCCTCGACGAAAAAGGCCACCAGACCTCCATCCTCAGCACCGATATGCGCAGCGACCTCACCACCGCGGCCGCCGCCATGTTCGCCAGATGGCATCAGGAAAACTTCTTCAAATACATGCGCCAGCACTACGGACTGGATCGTTTGGTCGAGCACGGCACCAGTCCGCTTCCCGACACCACACGCCTCGTCAACCCCGCCTGGCGCGCCCTAGACAGCCGGGTCCGCAGCGCCAACGGCAAGCTCACCCGCCAACGCGCCACCTTCGCCGCCCACATCCTCGAACCCGCCCAAAACACCCCCGCAGCCGCCGCCCGCCACGAACTCCGCAAAGGTGAAACCCTCGCCACCATCCAGCGCCAGCAAGCCGAACTCGACGACCTCAAAACCAAGCGCAAAGCCACACCCCATCACATCGAGATCAAGGATCTCCCACCCGAACAACGCATCCACCAGCTGCGCGCCGGGCGCAAACACTTCATCGACACCATCAAGCTCATCGCCTACCGCAGCGAAACCGCCCTCGTGCATCTCGCTAGGGAAACCCTGCGCCGCAGCGACGACGCCCGCAGCTTCGTGCGCGGCCTGATGCAAACCACAGTCAACCTCCGTCCCGATCCGGCGGCAGGAGAACTGCGCATCGAACTCCACGGCCAAGCCAACCCCATCCACGATACCGTCGTCGCCAAACTCTGCGAAGAACTCAACGCCACCGAAACCCACTACCCCGGCACAAATCTACGGCTCAAATACGTCCCGTTGAGGTCATCCAATTTCCATCCAAGTCAGGATGTCTGAGACTCCCCGCCGCGGTTCAGGCGCACTCAAGTTCCCAGCCGTGGGCGGGCACGCGATCGAGCGGTCTCGCGATTGGTGCGGAACCGCGATTGGTGCGGGACCGCAGTGCTAGAAGAACAAGCCGCGGTTTCTCATTCAATTGTGCCTCATCATGGAGGGGTTCAGCAGAATTGGGCAAAAGGGGTGTCTTTTGACTATTTGTCTGATACTACTGCCCCTGTGAATTTCGTTCCCTGTCCCCGTCTCAGAGCCAAAAAAAGAGCGGTACGGGCGTGCTGCACGGCTTGAGCGTAGCAGGTAAGCGGCTTTGCGGCAGCTAAAAATGAAGGGCGGTCAAAGCCGCTCTTTCCAGTAGCCGGGTCTGCGACTCTGATGCATCACCGCGACGACTAGGACTTTTTCCCCATCGATGACGAAGACGATCTGGTAAGGGAACCGGTCCGTCTTCGCCTTGCGGAAAGGCGGATCGAACTCGCGGTGTAAGTCCGGGGTTTCGATTATACGTGTGACGGCCCGCCCCACTTCCTCGATAAAGTCCTCTTCCAGCCCCGGCTGTTCCCAATGATAGAACCGGGCGGCTTCGGCGAACTCGTGCTTCGCTTCGTCGAACCAATCATGCCTCATGCGCTTTTTATGGACGGCGGCAGGTTCCGGCACAACTCGCGCACCTCTTCCATAACCTTGTTGTGGGGAGTCAGAACGGAGGTGCCGTTGCGGTAGTTCTCCATGCGCCGGTCCAATTCGGCTTTCCACTCGGGAGTGAGTGAAGCGTCATCAGACCGCTCCAGTTCGGCTTGGATGACACGGAACTCGTTCCAAGGTATCTGAGCGGCGACAGGTTTCCCGTCGGCATCGGTAAGGATCTGGTGCGTGATGGTCATGGGGCCACCTTACATCATTGCCCGTCCTTCTTCCAGCGCGTTTGTGTAAGTTCCGGGAGGTGCGATGGGTCGCCGAGGCAAGCCCGGAGAGTCCGGTCATCACGCCGAAGGAGTCAAAGAGGCGCCGCAGGGTAGGTGGCCGGTCCCGCTGGCGGGTGAGCCGATTGCAGGTGGGAGCTCCCTTCTCTCGCCCGGATCCACCCGATCAGATTCGATTAGACTCCCCGCCGCGGTTCAGGCGCACTCAAGTTCCCAGCCGCGGGCGGGCACACGATCGAGCGGTCTCGCGACTGGTGCGGGACCGCAGTGCTAGAGGAACAAGCCGCGGTTTCCGATTCAATTATGCCTCATCATGGAGGGATTCGACAGAATTGGGCAAAGGGGGTGTCTTTTGACGATTTGTCTGTCCCTGTGAATTCCGGAAAGTGGGTGCTTTTCGATTATTTGGCTGTCCCTGTGAATTCTTCTCTCCCCGAAAAAATCGAGCAAGCGGGTGCAGGAAAGGGGTAGCGGGGCCAAATTGCTGCGGAAGAGGGGCAAAAAAGGGGTAGCGGGGCCAGGTTGCTGCGGGAGAGGGGCATAGGCTGGCGTTTAAAGAAGCCGTAAGTTCCAGGGCTGCCTGAAGCTGCCACAGCCGAATGGGATCCTGTAAAATCAGACGGTGTCTTGGTCCGGGACGAAGGAGAAGTTGTCTTTGGCTTCGATGGCGATCTCGGGATCGGTGACTAGGAGGGCGCGGGTGGTTTTGTCGATGCCGGAGATATTGGAGAGGGTAGTGTTCTCGGGGGCGGCTTTGAGTTCCTCGAATTTGCGGGCGGTGGTGAGTACGCGGGTTTCGTAGGAGCCTATGGCTTTGTTGTAGTGGTCAACGGCGCTGTTGAGGGACTTTCCTAACGCGGTGAAGTGATCGGCGAGCTTCGCTAGGCGCTCATGCATGGTGCGGCCGAGGGCGGAGATTTCCTTAGCGTTGAGGGCGAGGGCTTCCTGCCTCCAGCCGTAGGCGACGGCTTTCAACAAAGCGATGAGGGTGGTGGGGGTGGCTAGTATGATGCCTTCCTTTACGCCTCGCTCAATGAGAGTAGGGTCGGTCGTAAGGGCGGCGGAGAAGAACGATTCGCTGGGGAGGAAGAGTACGGTAAATTCCGGGGTATCTTCGAATTGTTTGGTGTATTCCTTTGAGGATAGATCGCTGATGTGCTTGCGAATCTGGAGCGAGTGCTGGGTTAGAAAACGCTCGCGCTCAGCATCTTCGGTGGCTTCGAGGGCGTTGAGGTAGGCGTCCATGGGCGTCTTGGAATCGACGACGATGGTTTTCCCTCCGGGGAGTTTCACAATGAGATCGGGGCGGAGACGCTTTCCTTCGTCGTTGGTCGTGTTGGTCTGGAGGGTGAAATCGCAGTGCTCCTGCATACCTGCGAGTTCAACGACGCGGCGGAGTTGCATCTCGCCCCATTGGCCACGGCCGGTGGGTTGGCGGAGGGCTTTTACGAGGGATGCGGTCTCGCGCTGGAGACCGAGCTGTCCTTCGCCGAGGGCGCGGACTTGTTCTTTCAGCTCGGAGTAGGCACCTTCGCGGATTCTCTCGATCTCGCCGATGCGAAGTTCGAATTTTCCGAGGGAATCGGCGACGGGTTTCACAAGGGTTTCGATGGCGGTCTTACGTTTCTCGATCTCGCCTTTGGCTTCCTCAGTCTGAGAGGCTAGGGTGGATTTTGCAAGGTGGAGGAATTGTTCGGAGGCACCTTTAAGCGCGTCGGCGGAGAGGGCTTTAAAAGTATCGGCAAGTTTGGTTTCGGCGCGGTCGAGGAGGGCGTGTTTTTCCTCGGCGGCTCTCCTCTCGGCTTCCATGCGGCTGGTCATTTCCGAGAGCTGGTTGCGAAAATTTTGGGCGGAGGATTCGTTGCGTTCGCTTTCCGCTTCCGCATTGGCGAGCCGGGCTTCGGCTTCGGCGGAGCGACGCTCCTCGGATTTCAAGCGCTCGGTGAGGGCGGATTTTTTACCCCCGGCGGCGAGGTACGTGAGCAGCCATCCCACGAAAAGTGAGATGATGGCCGCAATGATGAGCGGGAGATATGGTAGGAGTTCCGGCGGCATGACGAATTTCCGATTGCGGACAGGCGTAAGCTGGAGTTGACGTTAGCTGTTGGTAGGAAATCGCTATTTATTTTCTAATACCAATTCACGGGACCAGGCTAATAATAACGAGGCCGCACGTCAATCCCCCATTTTCCCGCATCAGGATGCTCTCGCCTTCCCACACCACCTCTCGTCCGCCATTTCGGCCCACGGATTTCGCAGCCCCCGAGCGTCTCACGCCGAAAAACCGCACATCAGGCGCGCCGCATGCACACGAACGCCTTTTGCCATCACAATTCCTCCCGGATCCCGCCGAACTGGCCGGGACTTTCAGGGGAGGCTCACGTCTTCTCCTCGCCACGCTTCACTCCTGACGCTCCTGACGCGCCGCAGGCTCTCCGATCAGGTCGTTCTTCAGATCTCGTAAGACGCATAGGTCTTCCCAATCGGCCTCCCGCATTCGCCGCGCCCCGGTCTTGCGCTTCAGACCGAAGCGCTCGCGGTGGCGCGCAAAGACATTCTCGACAAAGGCGGCGCTGCCAAACACTCCGCCGTCGATGAACCGAAGCGAAGCGGCGACAGCCTGCCGCAGGCTGCCCGGAGGGCGAGTGAAACGAGGCAAGTAGGGAACCCGCCGGAGGATGACCTACTTTCATCTCCCTGTTTCAGCTCTTTCATGAAAATGGAGATATCCAGCATGCGTCGCTGGTAGCGCTCGATGATTTGTTGCTCCTATTGGAAATCGCCCCTGGCTGCGGCGCGATTGAGCTCGTCGCGCACCGTATCGACGGTGGAGCGGTCGTAGAGATAGCCGAGGCGTTGCAGAAGGGTTTCGCGATCCAAAGCGGGCAGCTCGTCCCGATCAGGTTCTTCGACGAGGAGGTGGAAGTGGTTGGACATCACCATGTAAGTGACGACATGGAGACCCAGAAAAGCCTCTAGCTTGCACATGAGGTCGACAAAATTTCAAGGAATTAACCTGGTCCTAAGAATTTTTATTTTGGCTCAATTTGGGATGCCCGAGCGTTCCAAAAATTTCATTGCCAGCCCCCCGGAAAATGGGCACCCTTTCGTAATGAGTGCGATTGAGGAACCGGGCAAAAGTTCAACAGGCAACATCAGTATCTCAAACGGGAGGGGCGAAGTGGATTTCACCATCCCCGTGTCGGGCCCCGCCGGGAAGGGGACTATCCGGGTGAAAGGGGAAAAGCCTGCGGGCAGCGAGGTCTGGATTTACGAAATCTGGCAGCTCGAAGTCTTCGGCAGGCCCGAACCCATTCCGCTGAGCAAGTAGGCCGGGCCGACGCAGGCTCGCCGTTGCTACTCGCCGTTGCCCGTGCGAGTTTCCGCGATATGCAGATCTTCCTCATCGTATTCATGATCGCGCTCGCGCTCACCATGTGGGGCCGCAGCCGGTATCTGAAGATCTACGGTCAGGAGTCCGGCAACCTCATCGCCTCGGGTCTCACGGGGGCCCGCCTCGCCGAGGGCATGATGCGCTACCGGGGCATCGAGGGCGTCACGGTGAAGCGCGGCCGGGGGCTCTTCGACGATTTTTACCACCCCGAGAATCGCCAGATCACGCTCGCGCCGCAGCATTTCGCGGGCTCGACCTTCAGTGCTCTCGCCATGGCGGCCCAACAGGCGGGAAAAGCGATCCAGCATTTCGAAGGCCACCGCCCGCTCCTCTGGCGCACCTCGGTGATCCGCTGGACGGTCTACCTGAGCCTGCCGCTCTTTGTGATCGGGGCGCTCACCCTCGCCATCGGGCTCACCAAGACGATTTTTCCCATCGTCCTCCTCGCCTGGTCGGCGATCGCCTTCTGGAATGTGCTCACCGTCCCGACCGAACTCGACGCCGGCTCGCGGGCCCGTAAGGAGCTCGAAGGGATGCGCGTTTTTAAAAATCTCGATGAGCGGGTCGGCGTCGAGCGGGTCATGGGCGCGGCGAGTACCGCCTACATCGACGGTCTCTCCGTGGTGCTCTCATGGGCCGTCCGGACGGTCTTCCCCGGGAAAAAAAACTGATCAGAAAGTCTCGACGGGATTCACTTTCTCGGGAAGATCGTCAATGTCGTTAGGATCTTCGTCGGGCGCATCGAGGGCGACGAGGGGATCCGTCGTTTCGATAGCCTCTTCAGCCGGAGTGGGTGCGGGTGCCGCACCCTCAGCCGGGGCCTCAGCCGGGGCCTCAGCCGCACCCTCAGCCGGAGCCTCGGTGGCGACCTCGGCAGTGACGGTCGCAGCCTCATCGGGAGCCTCATCCGCACCCTCATCGGGAGCCTCTGCTGGAGTCTCATCGGGAGCCTCTGCTGGCCCCTCTGCTGGAGCCTCTGCTGGAGCCTCAGCCGGAGCCTCAGCCGGAGCCTCAGCCGGAGCCCCTGCTGGAGCCGGAGCCTCGGTGGCGACCTCGGCAGTAACGGCCGCAGCCTCGGTGGTGGCCTCGGTGGTGGCCTTTTTCTTCCCGGGGGTTTCCTTCTTTTTCGCTGGAGCGGCCTTTCCCGCGCCGGGGGGCTGCGGAAGGCGACCGATCGCGAGACCGGTGTCGGGGAACTCCAGCACGTAGCCCTCCGAGGTGAGCCAGCGCAAATTCTTGAGCGCGGTCTTCGCGCCGTCTGACAACTCGAGCACTTCCGGTGCCGCTTCGCCCTCGGCTTTCGCGGGGGTTTTGAAATCGGGCACGAGCGCTTCGAGCATCGCCGCAACCGTGGTTCGCGGGGTCGCGATGACAAAATCGACGATCTGCTGGATCTGTGCCGTCAGGGTCACCGCCGGATCGAGCTCCTTGGGACGAACCGCCGAGACGTGGAGCGATTTTTTTCCTCGCTTGAAGAACTTGAGCCCTTTTTTCTCAAGATCGCGGCAGAGCGTCTGGATGAGCGGCAGCGGGAACCCGCGGCGGAGGCGTTCGCCCTCCTGTTTGAGATGGGCGAGGAGGCCGGGAGAGAGCATGCGGCCGGGGATGTCACCGGGCATGATCGCTTCCTTGACCTCACGCACCGCTTTTTCGGCGTAGTGCTGACGGAAATGACGGGCCAACTCCTCGACCGATTTGAGAACGAGCCCTTCGGCTTTGGGTGCCGGCTCGGCTGGGGCCTCGTCGCCCGGCGCTTCTTCCTCGGCGGCGGCGCTGTCGATTTCTTCTGCGAGGATCTCTTCAGCTGCTACATCGGCGTCGATCATCTCTCCTTCGACCACGACTTCGGCGGCGGTCTCTGACTCGATCCCGGCTGGTGCTTCGTCGCTCGCTTCAGCGACTTCGGCGACTTCGGCGACTTCGGCGACTTCGGCGACTTCGGCGACTTCGGCACTTTCTTCGCTCACCTCGGCCGGGGTCTCTTCGACGACACTTTCGGCAGGGGCCGCCTCTGCGGCAGGGGCCTTCACTTCGGGGACAACGACGTCGGACTTGAGACGGTAGTGGCGTGCCCGACTGACCTGCTCTTTCCAGCGCTCGATCGCCTCTTCCCCGCTCTCCATCTGGATGCGGGACTTGTAGCGCTCGAGCGACATGTTGGAAAATCGCTCCTGATGGAGACGCGCGATGTTGCGCTGGTATTCGTGATGGTTCGGCGGACCGAGGATGGTGCCGCTGAGCCCGCACACCGCCACGACGCTGAAGTTGCCCGTCGGGGCGTCCACTTCGACGTCTTCGGTGACGTAAAAATTCTCAATCGCGGAGCTGTTGAGGAGGTGCGAGACCGCCTCTTCACGGCTAAGCCAGACCGATCCGTCGGCCGGGCAGCGGTAGAGTCGCTGGGCATCCTGCCCCGTAAAGCGTACCTGGTAGCGCTCGCGACCGTTCAGGATCATCTTCGCCAGATCCGCCATCGGGAAAGCGCGCAGCGTCTCTTTGATATGTTTGGTGAGTCCCTCGATCGCGGGCTTGGAAGGTTCAATCGCCGCCGTGATGCCCTCAGCGGGCATGTCTTCCCGCGGTCTGTCGCGGAAGTCACGGTCTCCGCCGCCGCGACGATCTCCGCCGCGATCGCCACCACGACGATCACCACCTCCGCTGCGGCGATCACCGCCACGATCGGATCCCTGGCCTTCGGGACGAGGCCCGCGGCGCTCATCACGTCCGGCTCCGCCACCACCACCGCTGAAGCCCCCACCACCGCCGGATCGGCGCTCACCGCCACCCTGACCGCCGCGTCCGGCGAAGCCACCGCCGCCTCCGCCACGGCGATCATCACGACTCCCACCGCCACCGCCGCCACGGCGATCTCTTTCGCCTTCTTCGTGCTCGAAGCGCTTGGCGAAAGTCTTGTCAGGGGTCGATTTCGAATCCTGCGCCCAGTCGGGCATCAGGTCACGGGCGGAAAATTCCAGGGGTTTGTCCTCGTCACTCATTCTACGGACTTCAAATTGGGTTTTGTCTCGCCTGGTTCCAGTTCGATTGTTCGAACCGCATCAAGGGTGCTGATTGCAGATGCCTGCCTCTTCACCGCTTTTTTCCTTCAAAAACAGGCGGGGTCAGGTTCGCCGCGATCAAATCGTCACGCCAGTGCTATTTTCAGTGCCTCTTTGGTCACCTCGGTGGTTTTTTCGATATCCCCGGGACCGTGAGCCAGAGAAATGAAGCCGGCCTCATACTGCGAAGGGGCAAAATACACGCCCCGATCGAGCGCCGCCCAGAAGAATTTCCGGAAAGCCTCGAAGTCGGATTTTTTCACATCGTCGACGTTATCAATCGCGTCCTCGGTGAAAAAGAGACAGAACATCGAGCCGATCCGGTTCAGGGTGAGGTCGCGTCCGAGCTCGTGCAGGGTCTCGCGCACCCCGTCTTCGAAGAGCTGGCCGATCTCCTCGAGCCGGTTCCAGCCATCGAGCCGCTCCATTTCCCTAAGCTGGGTGAGCCCGGCCGCGAGGGCGAGCGGATTCCCCGAGAGCGTGCCCGCCTGGTAGACCGGCCCGTCGGGCGCGAGCATGTCCATGATCTCCGCCTTCCCGCCGAACGCGCCGACAGGCAACCCGCCGCCGATGACCTTGCCCATCGCAGTGAGGTCGGGGGTGATCCCGACCCGCTCCTGCACCCCGCCACGGGCGAGGCGGAAGCCGGTCATCACTTCGTCAAAAATGAGGACGGTTCCGTGCTTCGTCGTGAGGTCGCGGAGCAACTGGAGAAAGCCCTCTTTCGGAAAAATCAGACCGGCATTGGCAGGGATGGGTTCGACAATGAGTGCCGCGATTTCGTGCCCGTATTTGGCGAAGACCTCCTCGATGATCTCGGGACGGTTGAAGGGAACCGCGATGGTGAGTTTGGCGAGATCGGCCGGCACCCCGGCGCTGTCGGGCTGGCCGAAGGTGAGCGCGCCGCTCCCTGCCGCGACGAGGAGAGAATCGACGTGACCATGGTAACAGCCCTCGAATTTCACGATCTTGTCCCGTCCCGTGTAACCCCGCGCAAGGCGGATCGCGCTCATCGTCGCCTCGGTGCCGCTGTTGACCATGCGGACCTTTTCCACCGAGGGCACGTAGTCGCGGATCATGCGGGCCATCTCGACCTCGTGGCAGTTGGGGATGCCGAAGCTGAGCCCTTCCTTCGAGGCGCGGTGGACCGCCTCGATCACCGCCGAGGGAGCATGACCGAGGATAGCGGGCCCCCACGTGCCGACGTAGTCGATCAACTCATTGCCATCGACGTCCCAGATGCGGCAGCCGCGGGCGCGCTGCACGAAGAAAGGGTCACCATCCACATTGCGGAAGGCCCGCACCGGAGAATTGACGCCCCCGGGGATGACTTCTTTGGCGGCTTTGAAGAGTTTGGCGGAAAGTTGTCGATCTGGCATGTGTCGCTCAATGAATCGCCGCTCTCCCCTCCCGTCAACCGGCACGAGGCCCGTGAAGAAAATTTGACCTGCGGATCCGGAACCGGCTCACCGGGACGGTTCGCCCTACCGCGCGAGGCGTCTCCGGGACGGTTCGCCCTACCGCGCGAGGCGTCTCCGGGTAGGGCGAGGCGTCCCCGCCGAGCCGCGAGCGTCGTTTGACGTCCGCACCCCGTAGAACGGGTCTCCAGGCCCGTTTCCGCAAAAGGCCGGGGTTGCGAGGAACGGGCCTGGAGACCCGTTCTACATTCGGAGGCTCCGCCCATTGCGTCGCTAGCAGCCTGTCGGACTTGGAGCGTCTGCGCGAGGGAATTGGGGTTCGAGTCAGAATTTTCATGAGTTTGAGGAGTTTGTGTGAACACAAATGACGAAAACGAAGGGGAATTCGGGCCGAATCCCCGATTTCCGCAGCCGGGCGGGATAAGTCCGACAGGCTGCTAGGCCCCCCGAAGACACAGAAGGGAGAGCTTGCTTAGGGAAGCGCTGCGGGTTACGATTTGGTGTGGCGATGAATTCCATCCTCGACAGTAGCGAAGTGCGGGAGGCTCTCGCGCCGATGAGCGTTGAATTTTACCAATCGGCTTCGGATCTTGGCTGGTTCGGCGAGGACGTGGAACTGCTCGAGGGATTCCCGGTCAAGAAGATGAGCAAATCTCCTTTACACGAAAATCTGGTGGAGGAGCTGTTGGAACGTATTCGCTCTTGCCTCCATGGCGACCGATGGGTTTCGAAGGAGCGTCCCATTCAGTGCGCCATTTCCCAGCCTGAACCGGACATCGCGGTATTTGCCGGTCCGCGTGATTTTCGGGCGACGACTCATCCGACGACGGCCGAGTTCGTCATCGAGGTGGCGGTGAACACGCTCGAGAAAGACCTCCGCAAAGCAGCGATCTACGCCGCGGCCGACGTTGCCGAGTATTGGGTGGTCGATCCGAAGACATGCTCCATCCTGGTCCACCGGCAACCGATCGGGGAAGGCTACGCCGAGATCACCACATTCGGCTCCGGGCAAGTAGTCACAAGTTCCCGTATCAATGGTTTCGTCATTCGAGTCGACGAATTGCTCCAACCTGTCTGAATGGGAAGGGGTGTGTCCTCTTCCCAATCCAATCCGCCGACATACCTGGTATTCAACTCGCTCAGCCCGGCGTCGTAGGGTGCGGTGACCTGCTCGGAGTAGACCTTGTCATATTGCTGACGCAGGAGGGTGAGCTCCGGCGGCGGGGCGGCGTGGAGAGAGGTGAAGACGGTCGGCAGGAGGCAGAAAGCGGCGGCGAGAAGGCGGAGTGGTCGGGTCATGCGGTGGCGGGGTGCGGTTCGGTTGAGAAGCGGCCGGTTCGGACGCGTTTCCCCAGAATGTAATAACCGGTTTGGAATCGCTTGTGGCAGATTATTTTTGGTGATTATTTTTGGTGATTATTTTTGTTTGCCATATTTCCATATTTTCCCCATATTAATGGAATGAAGACCACGATGGAGATTCCCGATGACCTTTACCGACGGGCTAAAACCCGGGCTGCGGCAGAGAATCGCAAAGTAAAAGACCTTGTCACTGAAGGATTGACCGCGGTTCTTGAAAGGGACGTGGCCGCATCGGAACCAAACGAATCATCCGAGCAAGTCTTAAAGGCTCTCGCCGAAATTCTTCTCTGCCCGGCCTCTCCGGCTGGGCGAACTGCGGAACTACAGGAGGACGCCCGTAGAATGAGGGCCGAAGGCTGGGACAGGGACGATATGCCTGAATGAGTGCCTGCCTTCATCTTGATACGAATGCTCTGATCGCTTTGGCGGATCCACAAGGGACCACGGTGATTCAAGTTCGCGACCGAGCCCGGGCGGGGATCCTACCCGAGGCTTCCGCCGTCGCATGGCATGAATTCGTGAGAGGTCCGCTCTTGCCCGATGAACTCCTGCGCGTCGAGCGAGTGGTCGGATCCAGAATCCGCCCATTGACCCGCAGCACCGCCGAGTTGGCAGCTCGTCTCTTCAATGCCACCGGAAGGAGGCGGGCCTCTACGGCCGATTGTTTGATCGCGGCCAGTGCCATTGAACACAAAGCGGAACTGATGACTGCCAACCTCTCAGACTTCATTTTGTTCGAGCCCTTTGGTCTGCTCTTGTATCGACCGTGACCTCGCTCGTGGGCGATTGGCCCGAACTCTGACTCAGCGCTTCCCGGAGAGAGCGAAGGCCGCGTAGCCGGTGAGATTTCGCAGGAGCGAACGTCGTGAGGCAGTGAGGAAGGTGGCTAGCGGGAGGTGGGCCGGGTGAATTATGGCGAATCGATGAACTGACGGATGCGTGGAAAAGTTATCGGCCGATCTTCACATCCGGCCGCCGCGACCGACCTGGGAAAGGAATTCGTAGCCGGGGAGGAGCAACGCGAGCTGCTCGACGGGTGGCGGATCCCATCGAAAATGCCCGCCCTCGGTCCGGAAGAAACCGCCGGGAGGGGTCTCTCGAGCGGCTTGCGAACCGTCCATCGGGGAATCATCGGAATCTCGCGTCATGGATACCAATTGTTTATATCGTTCCCGCACGCGTTTGCGAGGGAAATCTCGCGCCCTGAATCGGGCGGGGTGACGGGGGGAAGCCGAGGAACGGGCCTGGAGACCCGTTCTACGGTCGGAGGCTCCGCCCATGTTGCGATGCTGGAGAGTCCGCCGCTTCACGGGCTTGAAATGGATAACCTGTCCCTCCGACTCCCCAGTCCCTCCGACTCCCCACCCAACGCGGCCTCACAGAGGCCACCTACAGCGGGCCGCCGGGGGATTCCCCCTTTAAAATTTAGAGAAGAAGGCGTGCAAAGTGCAGTTTCCGATTTACGCCGGGCCCCGCTTCCGCTTAGCTACTCCCTGCGCCGATTCGCCGGTGTGACTTGTCCCCTCACCCCCGTCTCTATCGCACCACAGGCATGAAACTCCATCATCTCGAGTTGTTTTATTATGTCGCCAAGCACGAAGGCATCACCGAGGCGGCGCGCAAGATGCCCTACGGGATCCAGCAGCCTGCCGTGAGCGGCCAGATCAAGTCGCTCGAAGAAGATCTCGGCATCTCCCTCTTCCATCGCCGGCCCTTTGCCCTGACGCCGGCGGGGGAGGAACTCTACGACTTCATCCATCCTTTTTTTTCCCGCATCGACCAGTTCACCGAACAACTCCGCCGCGAAGAGAGCTGCCATCTGCGGCTCGCCGCCTCGGCCGCGATCCTCGGGAATCACCTCCCCGAGGTGCTGCAATCACTCCAGAGCGAGGTTCCGAACCTGCGCCTGACCCTCCGGGAGCTGGGCAACGCCGAGCTCGAGAATGCCCTGCGCAAGCAGGTGGCCGACGTCGCCATCTCCGTGATTCACCGCCGCATCGGGCCCGGGATCAAGACGATCAAACTCCTCGACCTGCCCCTCGCCCTCGCCGTCCCTGCGACCTGTCCCCTGAGCTCCTTCCGCGAACTGGTCGACGCCTCGGCGGGCGGGCAGCTCGGGCATCCGCTCGTCTCCCTGCCCAAGACCGAGCCGGTCGCGCGCCTTTTTCAACGCGGGCTGCTCGCCGCGAACCTGCGCTGGGAACCGTCCATGGAGGTCTCGGAGCTGGGCCTTATCCTCAATTACGTGTCGCGGGGTTTCGGATTCGGTGTCGCGGTCGATATCCCCGGGGTGAGCTGGCCCGAGGGCGTGAAAAAGGTGTGCCTCCCCGACCATTTTCCTCCCCTGAGTCTCGGCGTCCTTTACACCGGCGAGCTGAAGCCGATCGCGGCTCACTTTCTCCAGCTCGTGAAGAAGAAAGCTTCGCACTTGAAGAAAGCCCTGAAAAAGACGACGACTTCCTGATCATGCCGGAAGCGCTCCTTTTTGATTTTGACGGACTCATCCTCGACACCGAGGTGCCCATCTACGAGGCATGGCGTGAGAACTTCCTCGCCTTCGGACACGAACTATCCCTCGAGATTTATGCCGCCTGTGTCGGGAGCAATTTCGGAGCCTTCAATCCGAAGAGCCACCTCGAGTCGCTCACCCGCAGCTCGATAGACTGGACTGACTGGGACACCAATCGCGAGCGCGACGCCCTCGCCCGCACCCACCGGCTCGATCCCTTTCCCGGCGTCCTCGCCCTGCTCGATGACGCGGACGCGGCCGGGGTTCCCTGCGCCGTCGCCTCAAGCTCACCGCGCGACTGGGTCGAGGGGCATCTCAACCGGCTCGGTATCCTGCATCGCTTCGTCCTGACCCGCTGCATCGACGACGTGCGCGCCCCGAAGCCGGCTCCCGATCTTTTCCTCGCGGCCGCCAAGGGGCTCGGGATCGATCCCGCCGCCGCCGTCGTCCTTGAGGATTCCCTCAACGGTCTGCATGCCGCCATCGCTGCCGGGATCGCCTGCGTCGTGGTGCCGAACCGTATCACCTCGCATCTCGAATTTACCGGCGCCGCCGCCATCCTTGACAGTCTCGACGGAGTGACCATCGCCCGACTGGCGGGGATCAAGGACGGATCCTCTTCTCCATGAATTCATCGACGCCCCCTCCCCTGCCGCTACCATCCGACCCCGCCGTTCCGGCAGCGCAGGCCGTCCTCGCAGTGACGGGACTGCATCGCTCTTTCGGACGCTTCGCCGCCGTCGATGGACTCGACTTGTCTGTCCATGCCGGGGAGATCTACGGATTCCTCGGCGTGAACGGCGCGGGGAAAACGACGACGATACGCATGCTCATGGGCATCATCGCCCCCGACCGGGGTACGATCGAGCTGCTCGGTGTAAAGTCGAAGCGCACCACTCTGAAGCAGAAACAACGTATCGGCTACGTTTCGCAGGACCAGACCTTTTACCCTTGGATGACGGCGGAGATGCTCGGCAAATTCGTCGGCGGCCTCTACCCGACGTGGGACGCGACCGAGTATCGCCGCCTCCTCTCTGTGCTCGAGGTGCCGGCCAACCGCAAGGTCTCGGGTCTCTCGGGCGGGATGCGGGTAAAGCTGGCCCTCGCCCTCGCGATCGCCCCGCGACCACCACTCCTCATCCTCGACGAACCGACCGCCGGGCTCGATCCAGTGGCCCGCCGCGAGTTCCTCGAGATCATCACTCACCAGGCGCGGGAGTACGGCCGCACGACCTTTTTCTCGACCCATCTCCTCGACGAGGTCGAGCGGGCGGCGGATCGTGTCGGGATCATCCACCGGGGGAAAATGCGCTTCGAAGGCCGCCTCGACGAGCTGCAGCGCCGTGTCCGCGAGATCACTCTCGCCGCCGGGGCGCCTCTGCCGCCCGGCTTCCAGGTCTGGCGCGAGCTAGCCGTCACTGAAACGGAAGGCGGCCCCGAACGCCGCCTCATCGTCGAAGCCGAACCTGGGGCCTGGGGAAACTCGGGCCTCGCCGGGAAAAAGCTGCCCCTCGACGACATCTTCATCGCCTGTGTCGGCATCTCGACGACCCGCCTCTGATGAACCGCGCCCTGCTCTACAAAGAACTGCGACAGCACGGCATCTGGCTCGCCCTCCTCGCGGCACTGAGCTGTTTTGTTTTTCTCGTGATCGTAATTGCGACCGGAGCCGACGGCAGTAGCGGGGGTGTCTTTTTCGGTATCCGTCAGGGTCTCTCCTACTTTCTCACGATCCCGATTTTCGTCATCTGCCATCTGCTCGTGGCGATGGAGTTCCGCCGTCACACCCGCCTCTTCCTCGAGGGTCTGCCCCTGCCGCACTGGCGCATGATCGCGATCAAGGCGTGTCTCGCCCTCTTCCTCGCGGCGCTCATGGCGGGCGGCGCGGTGATGACAGGCGTGATCGCCTCGGCCGGGAGCGAGGCGATCAACGGGAGATTTCTGGGCATCCTCCTGACTTCGGCGATCACCTGGGCGTGGTTTCTCACCGCCCTGTTTTTCCTGATTTCCTTTCTCGGAAGATACAAGGTCGTGATCCTCCTCGCCCTGATCTTCGGGCTCTCGTGGATCAACTACGCGACGGCCGTGCCGCTGCGCGACTTCCCGCCCTTTGCTCTCCTCTCTCGATTCGGGTTCGAGCGCGATCTCTGGCCGGTGGAGGATCTGCAGATGACAGGACTCATCGCTCTCGGGCTTTTCGCCGCCGCCTTCCTCCTCGGCCTCGCCAGGGAAGGCTCCGTCGCCGCGATCCTCGGCGAGACGATGAGCTACCGGGAAAAGATGCTGCTCGGCGCGGCGGTCGCGATCCTTTTCACTGCGGTGATGATCTGGTTCACCCCGCAGCCGGAGCCCTTTGCCCTGCCCGGCGCGGTCGAGGAGGAATACGACGGTGTCCGCGTCCACCTCTCCCCCGAGGATACGACCCGCCCCGTCGATGACGATGTCGCTCTCGCCGCCTACCTTGCCCGCCGCCTCGCGGAAAAACGAGACTGGCTCGGCATCCCGAAAGAGGAGTTCCCGCCCGTCTACGTCGTCGAGCGCCAGGGACTCGTGAATGAAGAGATCGACTGGGAGGAGGTCGAGGGCGACCGAGTCGTCCTGATGTATGCGGGCTATCGCGATGCCGGATTCACGCGGGACACCCTCGTCGCCTTCTCGATGAGTGTGGCCCTGAGCGTCCATTCCCACCGCCGCGTCGATAAGGAGCATCGATGGTGGATCGTCTGCGGCATCGAGGGACTGATCGAGATGGAGCATGCGGACGAGACGACCCGCCTCGCCCGCGAGAAGTCCGCCTACGATACGGTCAAGGAGCACGGCTTCACGGTCGAGAAGCTGCTCGGCCGCAATCTCTATTCCGAAGAGGCGGGCTGGCGCGAGGCCGATGCGGTGGCCTGGATGGCGTTTCGCTACCTCACCGAAACGGTGGGAGAAGAAAAAGTCCAGGCCCTCGCCCGCAAGACGATCACCCGCCGCGTCACCCGGCAGGACAGCCGCCCCGTCTGGCGGGAACTTTTTGCCCCGGTGCCGCGCGTCTTCGAGTCCACCACCGGCCTCACTCTTGAAGCTTTCGTAGAAGGCGCCCGCGACTACATCATCACGCATCCGGGGGCCGCCGCTCCGGGAGCCGACGCTCCGGGAGCCCCTAAAACCGAGGAGGTGAAGCCATGAGAGCCTTCCGCGCCATCCTCTGGAAAGAGTGGATCTCGCTGCGGCCCTTCGCCCTGCTCCTCTTTGCGCTTTTTGTCTTCGGGCTCTTCATGGTGCAGGCGACCGAGTACTTCGACGTCTATCCTTTCTGGGAAAACATCATCGGCAATGTCGGCTCGGTCGTCGCGATGACTTTCATCCTCGCCGTTGTCGTTTCGTTGGGCCTGATGGTCCGGGAAAAAGACGAGGGCACCCTGCTCTACCTCGATGGCCTGCCTCTCTCGCGTTTTTCCATCTATCTCGCCAAGTGGCTTATCGCGGTCGCGCTCCTCGTCTCGATCAATCTGCTCTGGACGCTCGAGTCCATCGTCTACGATCTGCTCTCCCGCGGGAGCGCCTCACCGCCGGTGCCGTGGCGGTCGATTGGTATTTTCACGGTGCTGGAGCTTTTCCTCAGCGTCTACTTTCTCACGATCCTGATCGCCTTCTCCTTCCTGCGGCGCTGGGCTCTCATCGCGGTCGGTGCGATCTTCTGGATCCTCTTCGGATTGAAATCGATGCAGGTGCCCTACGCGGGGCTGCTCGATCCCTTCACCCTCATCGAGGCGCCCGCCGAGATGGGGGAACGCTGGGAGTGGCCCCGGCTCCAGCTCCTCGTCATGAGCGTGATCGGGGTGATCGCCTGGGTGACAGGTTATCTCATTTTCTCGATCCGTCAGGGTGCGGTGAGCGCATTCTCGCGCGGGATGCGCGAGGCCTGGTGGGGAAAGCTCGCGGGCGGGTGCGCGATCGTTCTCGTCGCCGTGATGTGGCTCGGCATCTTCGTCGCGGTCTCCTGGGAAGAAGGGATCGAAGCCGCCCGCGCCGAGGCGGAAAAGGCCCGGCCCGCCGCGCCCGAAGACCGGAAAAAAGAGATCGTCACGAGGGAGTCGGGCCATTTCCTCTTCCTCTATCGCCGTCAGATCAAACGACGGATGGAGACGCTGATGGCGGAGGCCGACCCGATCTACGAGACGGTCGCCGACTTCCTCGAGCTGCCGACGGAGCGTCGCGGGGATCGTATCACCGTCGATCTCTCGAGCCCACTCGCCGCTCACAACGCCGGCCAGGCCTACTGGAAGAAGATCCGCATGGCCCTGCCGGCGAGGGACAAGAAAAAGCCCGACCCCGAAGAACGCGAGGGCATCGCCATCCTCGGACACGAGCTCACTCATGTCTTCATTGACCAGATCACCGACGGCAGGCTCGAGGAGTCCTTCGACGCGGCGCGCTGGTTCCACGAGGGACTCGCGAGCTACGTGGAGTTCCGCTTTTTCCGCGACGACAGCGGGGCCACCAGCTACCGCCGCTGGGTCGCGCTCGCGGCGAAGTGGGAAGAGGTCGAGTTCTCTGAAATGGTCGTGAATCGCACCTTCTCGACCGAGCGCGACCCCTTTCTCGCCTACCCGGCCGGTTATCTCTGGGTCGACTCACTCGTGCGGGTCTACGGCGACGATGCCCCCGCGAAGCTCCTGCGCGCCCTCGGTCGCGAAGACGGACCGCGAAAGCTCTCCGGTCTCGCCCTCTGGCGCGACGCCTGCCTCGCCGCCGGCTTCGATCTGGAGCGGGTGCGATCCGATTTTCGGAATCAGCTCACCGCCCTGCAAGAGGAGTTTGCGGAAGCTCTCGCTCCCTTCCCCGAGATCACTGCCGGCACCGCCTCCCGTCGCGGGAACAAAGTCGTCATCCGCCCTGAACTCCCCGATGGATGGCAAGCCGGGCTGCCCGAAGGGGCCGGGATTCTCTGCCGCGTCCGGCCCCGCGCCGACGCGAGTCCGGGCGAGTGGCGCTACAGCAAACTCGGTGAAGACGAGACTTTTGCCGTGCCCGCGCTCCCCTTCCTGAAACCCGGCATCGGCTTCCAGATCGGTTGGCAGCTCGATGGAGGATCAAGCCATCCCGTCTTCGGGGAATGGGTCAATGTCACAGTGACGGAGTAGGCGTTCGCACGTTCGTATTTGAGGGCTTGCCAATCGGTAAACAGATCATTAAAACAATGAGATGGAACCTAACTTTTCTGTCTCACCAGGTGGCGCCGTCGGTGCCGCAGTCGTCGATCAACTCGCCCGAACCAAAGGATGGACGCGTCTCTTCAGTGTCCTGATGTGGATAGGGGCGGGCTTTCTGATTTTGGCAGGGGGCGGCATGATGCTCGTCGGAATCGTCGCCGGGAGCACTGCCACGCAGATGGATCAACAACTCGGGGCAATAGGCGGAGCGATCGGCATCGGGGTGATCTATTTTCTGATGGCCATCTTCTACATCTATCCCGCCCTCAAGCTGGGCGGATACTCCAACCGTATCTCCGATCTCATGAATGCACCGAGTGAGGCAAATCTCGTTGCGGCCCTCAACGAGCAGCGGGCGTTCTGGAAATACGTCGGCATTCTCATGGTCGTGATGCTGGTCTTCTACGCCATCATCATTGTCGTTGTTCTTGTCGGCGCGGGCTTCGCCGCTGCCGCAGGGGCCGCAGGCGGCTCTTGATACAACTTACTCCAACTCGGGTGGCACGTCACCGTAGTTCCAGCCGCCGGTGAACCCCGGCGCCGGCTTGCCTTTCGGCACTGCTCCGGGAGTGAGCTCTTTCGTCAGGGCGATGCCGGCGTCGCGGATGAGGTCGCCGGCTTCGGGGATGAGATTGCTGTAGCTCGTGAGTCTTGTCTCGTAGCCGCCGCCGTGCGGGCCCAGCGCCTCGCTCGTGGGCACGTAGCCGACGCAGCCGTTTGCGAGACTGACCGGCCAGGTGAAGGGGAAATCACTCGCCGCCTTTTGCTGCAAGCCGAACTCGCAGAAGTACTCGGCCGGGTTCGTCACGAAAACGGCCGGCCCGATCTGGATCGCCTGGACCTCGACCTGACGAAGCGGCTCTATATCAATCATGGCCTGGAGCATCACGATCTCTTTCGCCCAGATCCAGTCGTTCATCGCGGCGGCCGCGACCGGCGGGGCGGAGACGAGTGCGCGGCTTTTCGCAACCCGCTCAGCCGAGGGATGACGCCGGGCGATCTCGAGGGTGCGAGTGCCGACATCGACGGCGGCGGCGGTGGTGAGGGAGGCGCCGAGCCCTAACATTACCTTCACTGCCTCGGCTCCGACCGAGCCACCGACGAGCATGGCTCCGTCAGCCCCGCCGGGCGTCGTCACGGACGAGGCGTTGTCGACCTGGGTAACATCGCCCGAGGCTCCGTTGAGAAAGACGACGACAACATCATCGCCGAAGGTGCCCCGGATCACTTTCTCGATGGCCCAGGGAAAATTCGCGGAAATACCGGGCGGACTCGTCGTGGCGTGGCAGGCGAAATTGACGACACAACCGACGAGTTTTCCCTCGCTGTTCCATGCCCCGATCACACCGACTTCGGGATCGATGGGCCCGGCCGTCTCGACCATGTCGGGATTGCCGTAGCGGGGATGGGTGAAACTGAGTCCGCCCGCCATGCGCCAGCGACGGTTGAAACTGACGCGATCTTCCACGCCCCGGCCGAAGCCGAGCTGGAGTTCGCGCCGCGTTTCATATGCCTCGGTCACCGCCTCGACGATGCCATTAATCATCGTCTCGAGGTAGACGGGATCCGCGGTCGAACTCTGCTCGTAAGCGAGATCCTGCACCAGCGCATCGGCATGATCGAACTCGCCCGGCAGGACCATGCCGGTGGGACCCGAGGAATGGGAATGCGAAGCCCCGATGAGGACCGCCTCGGGCGGGATTCCCGTCTTTTCCTGTACGCGGCGGCGCACCTCGGCGACCTGGGGCTCGCGAATCAAGAGGGCATCGAGACCGACGAGGGCGACGACTTTGCTCCCGTCGTCGAAGACGGCCGCCCGGGCCTTGCAGGGATCGTGAAAGATCTGGTGGTAGCCTTTCCCGTATCCTCCCGGTCGCTCCATCCCGATCGCGGGCGAGATGTCGCGCTCGGCGAAGCCGGTCTTCACCGGGGCTATCGCCGGCGCGGAATGAAGAGGGTTGAGTCCGGCGCCTGACAGGGTCAAGCCGGCGAGGAGGGAGAGCAGGGAGAGCGTTTTCATTGCTCCTCATGCTATCAGGGAAGTGCCGGCGGGAAAATCACGTCTCGTGGCGTGATGCCGTCGCCTCAAGGGAGCGGCTCGCGGGGGATCTTCTGCTTTCCGAAGAGCTTCTGCCCGAGACGGCGGAGCGGCTGGGTCTCGACTTCGGCTTCCCGAATGACCTCGGCACGATGCTGGATGGTGGGAGCGCCGGGCTCGGGAAAGACCTGGGCGGCTTCTTCCCCGATCTCGCTTCGGACGTCCTCGTCGTAGCTGCTCTCCACCGCAGCTCCGTCTCCATGCACGACGACTGGCTGGATGAAGATCATGAGCTCGGATCTGGTCTTCCCCACGCTGGTAGTCTTGGCCGCGTAGCCGATCAAGGGGATGTTCTTGAGGAAAGGAATGCCGGCATCTTCCTCGTTTTTGGACTCGGAGATCAGGCCACCCAGAATGATGGTAGATCGGTTCGCCACGGTGACCGTGGTGTTGAGCTCCTGCTTTCCGATGATGGGGATCTCGTTCTGGTCGATGAGCTGCTTCCCTACGACGCGGTCATTGACCTGCACGATGTCGAGGGTGACTTCGTCGTCCTCATTGATCGTCGGGAGGACTTCAAGCTTGAGGACGACATCTTTGAAATCGACGGAGGATCGAACCGAGTTCGGGTTGTTCGTGTCAGAGACGGAGGTCGCCGGATAGGGCACCTCCTGCCCGGAGGTGATCTCGGCCCGCTTGCCGTTCTGCGTGTAGACGACCGGTCGGGAGAGAACCTTGAAGCGCTGCGTCGCCTCCAGTGCGGTGATGATGACGTCGAGCGATTGCCCGATCTGCCCGTAGAAGTTCAGGCCGCTGGCGGGGCCGAAGGGACTGGTGGTGATCATGTCGGCGATGTTGGCGATGTTGCCGGGATTGCCGGGTGTGCCGATGATGTCGCCACGCCCGTTGATGTTGCCACTGGTGAAGCCTCCGCTGCTCGGTTTGTTGCCGTTAAACTTGGTGAAGCGCTGGATGTAATCGACGCCGAACTGCGCGTCGTCACTGAGATTGAGCTCCCCGATAACGGTGGCGAGATAGACCTGCACGGGGCGACGATCGAGCCGATCGATCATGTCCATGACGATCTGCTGTGATTCACCGGTGCCGGCCACGATGATGGAGTTCGACTGGCGGTCGGCGATGATGCGGGTTTTCCCGACCAGCACGGAGATGGGGGCCACCTCATCGATGGGGAAAGAGATCTGGTCACTGCGCCCGCCGACTTCTTCGGTCGTGCCTTGCTGCTGGGTGCGGTTCTGATTGTTCTGCGCGGTGCGATTGCCACCGGTGAGAGTAGTGAGCTGGGACGAGGTCACGGGGGTCGTGCGGGTCTCGATCTGGCGACCGCCGGGGAGCTGGGTCTGGCCGGTCCCGGTGTCCTGCAGGATGTCGACGAGCACCGGGAGGATATCGTTGGCTTTTACATACTTCAACTTTCTCTCGAGAGGCTTGAGATTGTCGAGGGCCCGGTCGAACTGCTGGATAAGTTCGAGGATGTAGGCGGCGTCGGTGGGCGAGGCGACGATCATGATGCGGTTCATGCGATCATCGGGGATGAGCTGGGCGGCCGGCTGATCGGCGGTGCCGACCCCGTTCATGACGTTGCGGGACCGGGCGTTCTGCGAGCCCTGGGCGGACTGCTGGGGCGCGTTGTTGTTCCCGCGATTCTGGTCACCACCCTGCTGGGGGGCCGGGGTGCCGGTGCCGGTCCCGGTGACGGTACCGCGCGTCTCACTCTGGCGCTGGCGCTCCTCCATCCGCGCGTCCATCGCCGCCTGGATGATCTGCGCGACGACGTTGGCCTCGGCATACTCCAACTGCACGAACTCGGTGATGAGCGGGGCGTCATCGACGGGGTGGTCAATGATGGAACGCACCCGGATGAGCTGCCGCACGATGGGACTGGTCTCGGTGATGAGCAACCCGCGCGGATGGATCACCGGGGTGATGCGGCCGAATTCGTTGAGGACAATGTGATTGCTGAAAATGGTCGCGGCGTCCTCGGGATCGACGAACTCGAGCTCCATGAAAAAGCCGACAAGCGACTCGCCGTCGGGGAGCAGGGTAGGATCGGTGTAAATGACGACCCCTTCACTGAAGGACGGGCTGCTGCCGCCCTTGCGCGCCCCGCCGAGGAGGATCTTGACGCTCTCGTCCCCGGGCTCTGCGACGAGAACGTAGCCGTTGACGAGCAAAGCGGCCTCGATGAGGCGAATCGCTTCGTCGCGGGAAACTTCACTCGGGGTCACGAGGCTGACCTGCGGTCCTTCAAAAATCGAGCTGTCCTTGACGATGGGTTTGTTGATGAGGCGCTCGTAGATATTGAGGAGATCGTTTACCGGATTGAGCGGGAACTGCAGGCTGACTCGATCACCCACGGGAGCTCCGGGAGCTCCGGGAGCTCCGGGAGCTCCGGGACCACCCGGCCCCTGAAGAGTCGAGGGGGCCTGGAGGGGGGTGGGACGAACCGCAGTATCCTGCGAATACGCGCAGGCGGTGAAGAGGAAAAAGAGGGCAAAAATGGCGCCCCACCCTTCCCCGCCGACCGACCGTCGGGACCAACTGAAATTCTCGCTATTCATGTGTCGTGTTTCAACCCCGAGTCCGCCGTGTCGAAGGTAAACCCCGCCCGGTGGATAAGGATTCTTCTTTTTCCCGGAAAGAATGAACAGTTTTTAACCCAAGCGCCCCCCGCGCACAACACTGGAGGGAAATCATTTCATTGTCGCTCTTTCCGGAAATTGCTGAAATTTCAGCCAGCCGAACAATTCACTCCACCACGCTCGAAATCTCTCCCTCGGCGACGCGGGTGAGTAGCTTTTCCCCGGTCTTCACCTGGTCTGCTGATTTCACGAGTCGGCCCGCCGCATCGGTGGTCACGGAAAATCCGCGCTTGAGGATGGAGTCGGGACTGAGCGATTCCATGAGGCTGCCCAGGCTCGTGAGGCGGCGGCGACGGTCGGCGAGAGAGCGTCTCGCGGCCAAGTCGAGCGACTGCCCTCCCTGCGAAAGTCTCTCGCGGCGTCGGGAAAGTTCACGCTCGGGCTGGAGCGACTCGAGACTGCGGCGCGCGCTCTCCATTTCGCTGCGGCAAATGGCGAGGCGATTCACGAGGGCACTCTCGATGCGCTCGCCGAGGTAGTCGAGGGACTGGGACCATTCGCGGATTCTCCGGCCCGGTTCCCGCGCCCCCAGTTCGCGCCCCAGCGACTGGAGGTGGCGACGCGAGATCGTGAGGGCATGCTCGGTCTGGGCCTCGAGAGTGCCCTGCAGACGGTCGAGATGGCGACGCAGCGCGACCCCGTCGGGCACGGCATTTTCCGCAGCGGCACTGGGGGTGGGCTCGCGGCGGTCTGCGACAAAGTCAGCGATGGTGAAATCGATCTCGTGTCCGACCCCGGACATGACCGGGAGGGAGCAGGCGGCGATGGCGCGGGCGACGACTTCCTCGTTGAAGGCCCAGAGGTCTTCGATGCTGCCGCCGCCCCGCGCAACGATGACGAGATCGGGGCGCAGGTGGCCCTCGACCTCGTCAAAGGCGCGGACCCCGGCCGCGATCTCGCCGGCGGCTCCGTCGCCCTGCACCCGCACCGGATAGATGAGGACTCGGACCCACGGCGCGCGCCGACCGAGGACATTGATCATGTCGCGGATCGCGGCCCCGGTCGGCGAGGTGACGATCCCGATGGTCGTGGGAAAGGTCGGGAGCGGTTTTTTATTTGCCGGATCGAAGAGCCCCTCCGACTCTAGGCGGCGTTTGAGCGCCTCGAACCTGGCCTGGAGTTCGCCATAGCCCTTCGGCTGCACGAGTTGGGCGATGAGCTGATATTGTCCCCTCGCCTCATAGACCGAGATACTGCCGTAGACCTGCACCTGGAGCCCGTCGCACAGGCGCGCCGGGCTTTTCGCGGCGGCCCCTTTGAAGAGAACACAGGCGAGTTGGGCGAAGGGATCTTTGAGGGTGAAGTAGTGGTGGCCCGATCCGGGGAGACGATGATTGCTGATCTCTCCCTCGATCCAGACGCCGCTGAACTGATCCTCAAGGCTCTCACGAATCCGCGAGGTGATGCCCGCGACGGTATGGACGTGGTCGCTCATGGTGATCAGCCCCCCATTTCCAGGACTGCTTTGGCCATGTCGGGTGCGCCGTAGAGGGCGGTCCCCGCGACCATGACATTGGCCCCGTGGGCGGCGGCGATGGACACGGTGCGCTCATCGATGCCGCCATCGACCTCGATATGATAGGCAAGGCCGCGGCTCTCCCGATAAGCCAGCGCCGCCGCGACCTTGGGCATGGTCTCTTTTTCCATGAAAGCCTGCCCACCGAAGCCCGGCTCGACGGTCATGACAAGGAGCAGATCGATCTGATCGAGGTAGGGAATGACGGTCTCGAAGGGAGTCGATGGCTTCAGCGCGAGCCCGCAACCGAGCCCGGCCGCCCGGGTCCGGGCGAGGGTGCCACTGACATCGTGATCCGCCTCGACGTGGACGGTGATCCGGTCAGCCCCGGCGGCAATGAACCGGTCGAGATACTTGTCGGGCCGCGTCATCATGAGGTGCACATCGAGGGGAATCGTCGCATGGGGACGGACTGCGGCGACAAACTGGGGCCCGAAAGAGACATTTTCGACAAAATGGCCATCCATGACATCGAGGTGAAGCCAGTCCGCACCGGCCTTTTGGGCCCTCTCCACCTCTTCACGGATCCGTGACCAGTCGGCCGCAAGAAAAGAGGGGGCAATGATTCGGGTGTTGCAGTCGCTCATGCTGGGGGCATTATCTTCACGGTTTCGGAGTTCCGCAAACCATTGTCTCCCGAAACCTGTAGTATGGTCAGCCATTTCCCCGAGCAATACGACGACGCCCCCATCGATCTCACGAGCGATACCTTCCTGATGAGCCAGGCCCTGCGCCAGGCGCAGAAGGCTTATCTCGCCGAGGAGGTTCCCATCGGTGCGATCATCGTGCGCGAGGGCCGCATCATCGCCCGCGCCCACAATCAGGTCGAGACCCTGCGCGACGCGACCGCCCACGCCGAGATGCTCGCGCTCACCCAGGCGCAGGAGGCCCAGGGAGACTGGCGCCTGACCGACTGCGACCTCTACGTGACGAAGGAGCCCTGCCCCATGTGCGCCGGGGCGATCGTGCATTGCCGGATCCGCCGCGTCATCTTCGGCTGCGGCGACCCGAAAGGCGGGGCGGCGGGAGGGCTGCTCAACCTGCTCCAGCAACCGACCCTCAATCACTTCAGCGAGATCACGCCGGGCGTTCTCGAAGAGGAATCCATCCAGCTCCTCAAGGCTTTTTTCCACGAGGCACGGCTGAAAAAGAAGGCTGGCCCCGGCGAGTAAAAACGTCCATCCTCCTGTTTGGTCCCCTGACTTATGCGTTTTCAAAATCTTGCGAGACATCCCGACATCGGAACGAATTGCTATCTCCTCGAAGTCGGCGAGACCCGCGTCATCCTAGATGCCGGGACCCATCCGAAGCACACTGGCAGAGATACCCTGCCCCAGTTCGAACGCCTCGAGCCGGACTCGATCGATGCGATCATCCTGAGTCACCCCCACCTCGACCACATCGGCGGGCTCCCCGTGCTGATGAGGGAGCACCCGAACGCGGCCGTGGCGATGACCGAGGTCACCCGCGACAACGGCAGCGCCCTTCTCCACAACTCGGTCAACGTGATGAAAGCGCAGCGCGAAGAGCTCAACGAACCGGCCTACCCGCTCTACTCGCACCGCGCCGTCGATGAGGCGGAGCGCTCCTGGTTCACCCGCGAAGTGGGCGAGAGGTTTAATCTCGGGGATCGCGAGCGGGTCTCGTGCCAGTTCTACCAGGCCGGCCACGTCCTCGGGGCGGTCGGCGTCCGCATCGAGCATGGGGACAAAACCTTTTTCTACACCGGCGATGTCCATTTCGAAGACCAGACGATGACTCGCGGGGCCGAGTTCCCCGTCGAGAAGTTCGACACCATGGTCATCGAGACGACCCGCGGGGAACAGCAGCGCAGCGCCGACTACACCCGTGCCGCAGAACAGCGCCGACTCGGCGAGACCATCAACCGCACTCTGGAGCGCGGCGGGGCGATCCTCATCCCGGTGTTCGCCTTCGGCAAAACGCAGGAACTGCTCCTGATGCTGCGCGAGTTGATCGATGAAGATGTCATCCCGCCAGTCCCCGTCCACATCGGTGGCCTCAGCACGAAGATGACGCAGATCGCGGACCGCTTCGCTCACCATCCGGGACGCAAACATCGTGGGTTCAGACTGATCGAGGAGTTCCCCAGCCTGCGCATCCTGCCCCGCGGCCATCGCGAACCCGACTTCCATCCCCGCTCGATCTATGCCCTCTCCAGCGGGATGATGTCCGAGCATACCGTGTCGCATCGCTTTGCCCGCCGCGTCCTCTCCTCGGCGGATCACGCGCTCCTCTTCGTCGGCTACGCGGACAAAGACAGTCTCGCCGGTCGTATCCTCGCTGCCGGCAAAGGGGGCCGCGTCGCGATCTCGGCCGATTCTCCCCACGAGTCCGAAATCAAATGCGATGTCGAGCGCTTTGACTTCAGTGGGCATTCCCCGCGCGACCAGATTGTCGATTACACGGTCTCATGCGACCCTACGAACGTCGTCCTCGTCCACGGGGATGAGGCGGCCCGGGCCTGGTTTAAAGCCGAGCTGGAGCAGCGTCTCCCCGGGGCACGGGTGATCATCCCCGCGCCAGGCGAGGTCATCGACCTGTAAAATCACCCCTCACCCTGAGGCACCTCAGTGATGCCCGTCTCCAGTGCCTTGACCCGGCGGAAGAGACTGCCGAGCTGTTTGATGCGCATCGCTTCGCGGCGGTCCTCCTTGAAAGGGCGGGCCGGATACCCGAAGTAGGTGCCTCCCGGCTCTCGGATCGAAGCGATGACGCCGCTGCGCCCCCCGCAAGTGACGTGATCCGCGATGACGAGGTGGCCGGCGACACCACATTGCGCAGCCAGAGTGACATAGTCCCCGATCCGCGTGCTGCCCGAGATCCCGACCTGCGCGACAATGATGCAATGTTTCCCGATGATGCAATTGTGCCCTATCTGGACCTGGTTGTCGATCTTGGTCCCTTCGCCGATGACCGTCTCGCCAAAGCGGGCCCGGTCAATCGTGCTGGATGCCCCGATCTCCACATCGTTGCCGATGCGGACGATCCCGAGCTGCTCGATTTTGCGATGGCGGCCCTCGACGAACTCGAATCCGAACCCATCCGCTCCGACGACCACCCCGGGGTGGAGGATGACCCGGTCCCCAACGAGACAGCCCTGACAAATCGTGACATTTGGTCCGATGACGCAGTCCTCACCGATCACCGCATCCTCACCAATGACGGTCCCGGCACCGATACGGGTTCCCTTCCCGATGACTGCGCCCGAGGAGACGGTCGCATTTGCCTCGATCGAGACCCCGCCAGGATCGAGCTGCGCCTCCGGGTGAACAAAAGCAGTCTCGTTCACCCCGGCGACAAAGGGAGGCGGAGTCACCCCGTAGAGCCGCACGATGCGATCAAAAGCCATCACCGGATTCACCACCACGACGAGGGCGGATCCCTCCGGTGCCGCCACTCCCGCATCGGGCACGAGAACCAGACCTGCGCGGGTCGATTCGAGTTGCTCCCGGTATCTCGGGTTCCCGTAAAAGCTCACACAGGTCGCGTCGGCCTGGTCCAGCGCGGCAAAATTCGTCAGGACTGCAGCGGCGTCTCCGCGGACCAGGGTTCCCTCAACCAGGGTTACTATTTCTCCCACACTCGTTTTCATGATCAGATGCGAACCTTCCCATGGACCATTCCCGCCCGTTCGTAAAAACAAAAAAGCGGCGAAAATCGCCGCTTTCGCTCGGGAAACTCCCGGAATCCGGAACGCTTAGTTGGCCGGAGCAGCCGAGGCAGGAGCACCGGCATTGAGGGTGCTGACGACTTCGGCAGTGAGATCCTTCACATTTGCCGAGGTGTAGAGAATCGCCTTGTTCGCCTTGGGGAGGAAGGACTTGTCGAAGACAAGATCGAGCCCCTGAGCCTGTACAATCGTATCGACGGTCTTTTTGATCTCTTCGACAAGTGTTGCTTCCATCTCCTGACGGGCTGTCATCACTTCGGACGAAGCTTTGCGCTGGGCATCGGAGATTTCCTTGCCCTTGGCCTGACGCTCCTGAAAGAGAGCCTGGAGCTTCTCGAGGGCCTCCTTCCGCTTGCTCTCCGCGAGGGCAGTGTCCTTGTAGACGGCGTCGAGCTCCGTCATCTGATTGGTCATCTGCTGGTAGGCAGCCTGGCGCTCGTCGAGATTCTTGCGCTTCTCGTCAGCGAGGTCGTTGATTTGTTTCACCTGAATCTCAGTTTTGAAGAACTGGTTGAGGGCCTCCTGCATATCGATGACAGCAATTTTTAGCTCCTGTCCGGAGACACTCTGGGAGAGCAGCGGAAGAGCGAGGGAAAAGAAGATGGCTGGCAGGCGGAATTTCATAATGATCGAATCAGAAGATGAGAGGGAAGTTCGCCTCGTGCAACAACACTGACAGCAGCGAATGCAACGGGCTCTGAACGGACGATAGGGAACGGTGATTTCTTAGAAAAACCTCTACGCTCCCCGGTATTTAGAACTGCGCACCCATGGTGAACTGGAAGCGGCCGCCATCGTCGTTGAAGCCATCGGACTGGAGCGGAAAAGCGTAGTCGAGACGTACCGGGGCACTGCCGAGAACGAAGAGACGGACGCCGATACCCCAGTCAGAGTGGATACCGCTCTCAATCGAGCCTGTCGGCCCGTCGCTAACTTCACCCAGATCGTAAAACGCAGCAGCGCGAATCTTGTCCACCACCGGCACCGAGACCTCTGCGGTCGCGTTCCAGGAACGATTGCCCCCGAGGACCTCGCCGCTGACTGGATCACGCGGACCCACATCACGGAACTCGAAACCACGCAGGTTGTTGGCACCGCCGAGGAAGTGACGGGTAAAGACGTGATCGCCATCGGTGGACTGGTTCACCTCACCATTCAAGCTCACGATGATGTCTCCGGGCAACTGGAAATACTGGGCTGCGCTGGCGGAGAAGATCGTGTCTTCCACGTCGCCACCGAGACCTGCAAACTCAAAGCCAGCCGAGGCCTTGTTCCCTTCGCGGGGGAGGAAGACATTGTCACGGGTATCGCGAACGAGGCTGGCACCGACCGAACTCTTGAAGAACTCACCCTCTTCGGCAAGGAAGGCGGGGGAGGCGTTCGGGGCGGCATCGATCTCGATCTGCTCGGCGCGGTAGTCACCCACGAGGTAGGTAAACTCACCGACAGCTTTACGGAGCGAGAGGGCGACACCGTAGCTGGTCTGATCGTATTCCGGGCTCAGGAAGAGAAGGTCGCGGTAATAGGCCTCGGTCGTAAAGGCAAGTCTTTGCCCGAGGAACCAAGGCTCGGTGATGGAGATGCTGGCATCCTTGCGCTCGCTACCGGCACGGACACTGAGGCGGAAGCGCTGACCGGCACCGGTAAAGCTCGGCCAGTCAAACAGATCGAAGTTGGTCTGCGTCACTTCGAAGAAACCGGTGAGACTGTCGATCGAGCTGAAACCCGCACCAAAGTTGATCGTTCCGGTCGGTTTTTCCACGACGCGGATGAGGAGATCCTTCTCGTCGAGGTAGCTGGTGTCCACAGGCATCACTTCTACGCTGGAGAAGTAGTTCATGTTCTGGAGACGGCGCTCCGTCACGTCAGCCTTGGTCGTGTCGTAGACCTGACCGGGCTCCATCGGGAGCTCGCGACGAATGACAGAATCTTTCGTCTTGTGGTTCCCCTCGATGCTGACCTGGCCGATCTTGTAGGGACGACCCTCGGTCACGTCGAGGACGACACGCACCGCACCGCTTCCGGAATCTTCGAGACGGGGATTGACGCGGACGTCGGCGTAGCCACGACTGCCGTATTGATCGGTGATGAGCTTGATATCATCCTTGAGCTTGTTGCCCGCAAAACTGTCACCGGCAGCAGTCTTCAAGAAAGGGAGCACGTCACTCTGCATATTGAGGACGGTAACTCCGTTGATTGCGAGACTATCGACCTGATACGTCTGACCTTCTTCGATTGTGAGGATGACATCGACATACTTCGCGTCGGCACGGAGGCGGGATACATTGGAAACCTTGGCGTTGAGGTATCCATGGTCGCGGTAGAAATCTTCGATGGCGCGGACATCCTGCGCAAGAGTCTCAGCGTCGGTCGAACCACCCTTCCCGAAGATGGTGGTGATTCCCTTCTCCTTCTGCTTCATCTCCTCTTTGAGCCGTGAGGCGGTGAATGCGACATTGCCGACGAACTCGATGTTGCGAAGGACACCCTGGGTTCCCTCATCGATGGTGAAGATAACGGTGGAGTAACCTTCGGCAGTGGGGGCGCCGATGCGGTAGGTGACGGTCGACTCAGAGAAGCCTTTCTTCCGATACATCTCCTGCATCTCTTCACGAGCGGTCTGGAGGACGGACTCGTCGATGGGCTTATTGACTTTCAGTTCGAGCTTGTTCTCAAGCTTCGAAGTCTCGATGAGAGTGTTGCCGACGAATTGAGCACCGCCGTAGACCGCACGGGTCTGGGCAACAACAATAAGAGAAACACCGCCGGAAGCACTATCGGAGAGGATTCGAACGTTCTCAACATCACCGCTCGCGTAGAGACTCTTCACATCTTCGTCGATCTGGGTCATGGAGAGCTTGTCACCGACCCGGGTGGACATGTGGGAAAGGAGACGCTCGGGAGCTACCGTCTGATTCCCGACATACTGAACATCGATCGACTTCACCACCGCCCCTTCCTGAGCGAGACCAGAGAGCATACTCCCCTGAAGGACAAGCATCCCTGCCATCAGTCCTACGGACGAGGCGAGGAAACGGGGGCGGATTCGTTTCAGTAAATTCATAGGCTGATAAAAGTGTTCCGTTCTCGGTAAAGTCTGTGTTTGGCGGTTCCGGGAATCTTGCTGGAACAAACTTACTTAGATAGAACCTCAAGGCTCTACGTCAAGTTCGAATTTGCTCCAGCGAGGTTCCAACAAGGGCAGAAATCGAGCCAATTAAACGGCCAAAATCCCCTTTCTGCAATCGTTTATCGTAAATCCCTTTGAAGCAAGCAAAACATATCGACTTTTATAATTTTGAGGTTATCTTAAATTTCTGGAATTATTGATTGTCAGGTGAACCATATCGAAGCGGGCCGGAAGTCCCGTTGAGTCTCATTTCTCCCCTTCCTTTGCCGTGTCCACCCCCCATCCAACCGACCCCGAAGCGCTGCCGACGCGGGAGTTTGAGCAGAGTCTGCGCCCGCCGGACTTTGCGGAGTTTTGCGGTCAGGCGAAGGTGAAAGAGCGGCTCATGCTCATGGTCGAGGCGGCCAAGGGGAGGAACGACGCGCTCGATCATGTGCTGCTCTGCGGTCCGCCCGGACTCGGCAAGACGAGCCTCGCGCACATCCTCGCACGCGCTTTCGGAAGTGAGATCCACGTCACGAGCGGCCCCCAGATCGAGAAAGCGGGCGATCTCGCGGGCATCCTCACGAATGTGCAGCATGGAGACTTTCTCTTCATTGACGAGATTCACCGTCTTCACCCGGCGATCGAGGAATACCTCTATCCGGCGATGGAGGACTTCAAGCTCGACATCATCATCGACTCGGGGCCGAGCGCCCGCTCGATTTCTCTTTCCCTCCCCAAGTTTTCGCTGATCGGTGCCACCACGAAGGCGGGGATGCTGACCCGCCCGCTCCTCTCCCGATTCGGCATCACGAACCGACTCGACTACTATTCGCCAGAGGAACTGGTCATCATCATCAAACGCTCCGCCTCGCTCCTCGGCATCCCGATCGAGGACAAAGGGGCCCTCGAGATCGGCTCGCGCAGCCGGGGCACCCCGCGTATCGCCAACGGTCTGCTGCGTTGGGTGCGCGACTATGCCCAGGTCAGAGCCGACAACATTATCACCCTCGACGTCGCCCGCGCGGCGCTCGCGATGCTCGACATCGACGAGGACGGCCTCGACGAGATGGACAAACGCATCCTCGAGGCGGTCGTCTTCAAATACAACGGCGGCCCCGTCGGCCTGAACTCCATCGCCGTGGCCGTGGGCGAGGACGAGGCCACGATCAACGAAGTCTACGAGCCCTATCTGATCCTCAAAGGCTACCTCAAGCGCACCCCGCGCGGTCGCTCCGCGATGCCGCTCGCCTATCGGAAACTCGGTCTCACTCCGCCCGCGTCGAGCGGCGAGGAACAACTCTCTCTGCTCTAAACCCTCATCTGAACCCGCTTCTCATGAGCGAATTCATCATCCAAATCGAAAAACTGCTCACCGCCGTGGGCGATGCCGAGTATCGCTACCTGCTCCTCGAGCCGCTCATCTTCTACGGGCTTCTCGTCGGGGTGATCATGCTCGGAGTCGGGTTCGTGATGAAGGCGCACCGACTCCAGACCACCGCGCTCGTCGTCCTCGGTATTGCCGCTTTGTCCTATTTCCCCTACAAGGACGCGAGGCTCGCAGCGCAGCCCCGCATGGCCCAGGTCTACAAGACAGACTTTCCCGCCCGCGTGACCAGTTTCGCCCAGAACACGAGCGACTGGATCGCGACCTCGTGGCAGTTCCGCCTCCTTGTGCTCTGCACCGGGGCGACCATCATGATAGGGATCAACCGCAACCGCATCGGCTTCGGACTCGCGGTCGCCTCGATGCTGCTGGCCCTGCTCGCGGCGAAGAACGCCCTCTGGCTGAACTATCAGGACGCCATCGCCTACCATCCCAACCTCAGGCTCCACGAGACCCCCATCGACCGTCGCAGCGTCCAGGATCCGCCGCCGCCGGTCGAGCGGAAGGAAAAAGAGCGTCGTCCGCCCGCGCTCATCGCCGAGCCCATAACGCCAGCCACCCTCGCCCCAACCCCTCCCCCGTCGAGCGAGCGCATCCCGGCACCGCGTCCGCCGGCACCCGGCCCGCAGGCGAGGAAGGTGCAGCCCATCACCCGTTACTGAGCGGCACCGAGCCTCGCTACATAGGAGTCGACGACCGTGCCGTCGATGTCCCGCAGCTCCAGCGTGACCTCGCGCGTCGCCCAGTCGATCAGGGCCATGCCGAAATTGCGGCTTTGAAAATTGGTCGGACTGACCCGGTGCCGGTTCGGCTCCCCGTTGCGGCCACCGCCGGCATTCGTGAGGCCGCTCGTCGTCATCTCATAGACCGGGAAGCCGGGGCTGAGAGCATCGTCGGTCTTGAGTTTCATGATTTCGCCCATGTGGCGGTCGCCACTGAAAAAGAGCACCGGACCGGTCTTCTGCGACGCGAGCAGCTTCAGGAGCCGCTCGCGCTCGTGCGGGAAGTTCTCCCAGAGTTCCCAGTGGTGATCCTGCGGGAGAAACTGGATGCTCGTCATGATAAAACGAATGTCCGCTGGTTTCGCAAGCTCTTCCTCTAGCCACTTCCACTGCTCCGCCCCGAGCAGGGTCGCCTCGGGGTCGCGATTGCGGTCGTAGGGACCGTGAGTTGAGCGCTCGGGAAAAGCCACGAGCGGGCTGCGGAAGAAGCGGGTGTCGAGGAGAAGGATCTGGAGCCTTTTGCCCTCACCTCCGTCGAAGTAGCGCACATCGTAGGTGCCGGGCCGTGTCCGCGCCGGGGAATCCGCCGGGGTTCCGAAAAAATCGTGAAAGACCGCCGCCGCTTCGGCGCGTTTTGCGTACTCGGCCCCGCCGTCGTTCACGCCGTAGTCGTGGTCATCCCACACCGCGAGGACGGGGCAGATCGCGAGGAGACGCCGGTAGCCGGGCTTCGCCGCGAGCATCTCATAACAGGCCCGCATCTCGGCCATGTCTTCGGTATCGGCGTAGACATTGTCCCCGAGGAAGACAAAAAGTTCGGGCGCCTGCGCGACTATTGCGTCCCAGATCGGCTGCTTCTTTTTCTGATCGGCACACGAGCCGAGCGCGATGCGGGTGATGAGCCCGTCACCGCCCGCCCCGGTCTCCGCCTTCGCTACCGCAGTTGCCAGAGTCCCGATGATCGTCGCCAGGAGACATGTCCCGACCCTGTTGAGGCCTACAGCATAGCTTGTTACTCTCGCGAAAGATTTCATGTAAGAGACAGCTAAGCCCGCGATGCGGAATCTGTGCAAATTGTTTTCGCTTTCATCCCGTTTTCCCGTTAGTTCGCGCCAGCATGTCCCATTCCCAACTCCTCGCAGACGCCCATAAGAAGGCCGGAGAGACCCTCGAAGCGATCAAAGCGGCGTCGGGGGAGAAGAGGACCATGATCACTCTGTATAAGGAGTTCCTCAAAACCGAGCGCAAAGAGATCCGCGATGCCCATGCCGTCGGCGGAGGCGGTCTCGAGATCGCGGCCCGTCGCTCCGGCCTGATCGACGTGCTCCTCGAGGATGTCTTCCGCCATTTCCTCAAAGAGACGGAAGCGGTCGAAAAAACCGGCCTCGCCCATCCCGTCACCATCGTCGCAAGCGGCGGCTACGGTCGGGGCCAGCTCAACCCCGGTAGCGATATCGACCTGCAGTTCCTCGTCCCGGGTTCGTCGCACTCCCTCAACAGCATCGCCGCCGAGCTGGTCAACCGGGTCTCCCTGATGCTCTTCGACCTCGGTCTCAGCGTTAGCTACCCGGTGCGCTCGATCAAAGAGGCGTGCAAATTCGCGAACAAGGATCACCAGACAAAGACGACCCTCCTCGACGCGCGATTTGTCACCGGCGACATCGATCTCTTCGCAAAGTTCGAAGAATCGTTCTTCGAGCACTGCATCCGCGGCCACGAGAAAAGCTACCTTGCCGAGCGCAGCCGCGACATCCGCACCCGCCATCAGAAATACGGCCGCACCCCGCACCTGCAGGAGCCTAATGTGAAAGAGGGCTGTGGAGGACTGCGCGATCACCACAACCTCATCTGGGTGCTCTGGGTCCTGCGGAAATCGCGCGACCTCACGGCGCTCGTGCGTGAGGGCAAGCTCACCGAGAATGGCCTCGAAGAGATTGAAGAGGCCTTCGCGTTCCTCATGCGCGTGCGCAACGAGCTGCACTACAGCCAGCAGGGCAAAGCGGGCGACATCCTCACCCTGCGGCTCCAGGGCGTCGTCGCGACCAAGCTCGAAGTCCCCGGGGCGAACATGCTGCGGCGCAGCGAGACCTTTATGCGGGACTACTACCGTCACAGCCGCAGTCTTTTCCAGAACAGCACTTCGCTGATGCAGACCTTCGAACTCGAGGTCGTCGGCGACGACACCAAACGAATTCCCGTATTCAATTTCCTCGCCCGCCAGGCACCGGCCGAAGAGGCATTTGACGGATTCATCTCGAAGGCGGGTCTCATCTATCCGGAAAACGACAACATCTTCGAAGAGGATCCCGCGCGCATGATGCGCTTTTTCCTGCACTCGCAGCGCCGCAACCTGCGAACAAGTCCAGAGATCCGCAAGCTCTTCAAGGTGAACTGGGATCGCATCGACGGGAACTTCCGCCGCAGCAAGGCCAATCGCGACACCTTCGAAGAGATCCTGCAAAACCGGGGGCAGGTCGCCCACATCCTCCGCCGCATGCACCGCGTCGGCTTCCTCGGTCGCTACATCCCGGAGTTCGGGCAGCTCACCGACCTCGTCCAGCACGAGTTCTTCCACCGCTACTCGGCCGATGAACACACCCTGCGCTGCATCGAGATCCTCGACACCCTGATTCACACCGAGGATCCCAAAAAGCAATTTTTCCGCCGCATCTTTCAGGACATGGAAGACCCGGTCGCGCTCTACGTGGCGCTGCTCATGCACGATACGGGACGCGCGGAGAACGTGCGCCATCACGAGGACGCCAGCGCCATCCTCGCCTCGAGCGTTTGCCAGCGCCTCGGCTACCGCGGCGATCGGCTGCGGCTCATCATGTTCCTCGTCGATCATCACCTGACTTTCTGGAAGACTTCCACGACGATGGACATCGGCGATCTCGAGACGATCACCGAGTTCGCCGCCGCGATGAAAAACACCCACTGGATGGAGGCGCTCCACCTCTTCACCTACGTGGATTCCCATGGCACCAACGACGAGGCCTGGAATGACTGGAAGGCCTCACTGATGTCCCAGCTGCACCGTCGCACCGCCTCCTACTTCGAAGACCGGGCCAAGTACCGGCAAGAGTTCACCCGCCCCGTCTCGGAGACCAAACAAAAGGTCCTCGCGAAGCTGTCCGAAGACTACATCGAGGAGATCGAGGCCCAGTTTGCAGCGATGCCCGAGCGCTACTTCCGCCACCGCGGATCGACGAGTATCGCCCGCCATGTGAAACTCTTCCGACGTTTCCTCAAACTCGTAAAAAAGCGGACCAACGAGAGCCTCATCCCCGTGCTCGACTGGGAGGCCCGCCCGAACGAGGGCTACAGCGTCCTCGAAGTAGCCGGGTGGAATCGTCACCATCTCCTCGCAAAGGTCGCGGGGGCTCTCGCTGCGCGGAACCTCAACATCCTCTCGGCCGATCTCTACACCCGCGCCGACGATCTCGTCCTCGACATCTTCCGGGTCTGCACCGCGACCTTCAACCCCGTCACCTCCCCCCGCGAAATCGAGCGGATCCAGACCCTGATGGAGCAGGAATTCGGGATAGAGGAGAAAGAGGTCAACTTCCGCTCGCTCATAGAGGAACGCGTCAAGCCGTCGATCACGCAGGAGGAACCGCCGAACTTCGACATCCCGCAGCGGGTCTACCTTTCCAACGACGACAACGAGACCTCCACCGTCCTCGAGATCCAGGCGCAGGACCGCATCGGGCTGCTCTACGACATCTTCACGGTGCTTGGCAATCTCGAGGCAGAGGTCATCAACGCCCGCATCAGCACCCAGGCCGGGGCGGCGATCGACCGCTTTTTCCTTGTGGACTCGAGCACGGAGAAAAAGATCACCGACAAGAAGCGCCTCACCGACATCCACGACGAGCTGATGAAGTGCCTCTACTCCGCGCGGATCGAGACGGACATGGCGTGACCATCACAGACTCGCAGTCGCAGTCGCCGATTTCCTTTGCGTGGTAGTAGAACTGTTGAGAGTCAAAATGTCGCATGACCCCGGTGCATTTCTGAACGAGGCAGAACAGGATCAGGGAACCACGAATGGAACGAATGGGACGAATCCAATTCGCCAATTCGTCCCATTCGTGGTTCCCTTTGCTGTCTTGTCGGAGCGGAAATGGAGTCACTCTGAACAAGGTAGGGGAGCCCGGCCCGAGCGACTGTTTCGGCACGCAAGCCTCCCTGACCATCCAACCCGAGCGTGGACCGACGCAACATCTGCCCACGGAAAGCACGGAATTTCACGGAAAGGTTGGTTCACTCATGTCTCATGACTCATGTCTCATGTCTCATGTCGGCGGTTTCGTCCGGGCCTGCTAGGAAACCTCTCCCTCCCCCCGCCCTCGCTCGTATGCATTGATGATGCGACCGACGACGGGGTGGCGCACCACATCGCTCGTCTCAAAACGAGTGAAGGCGATGCCCTCGATCCCCTCGAGAAGATCAATTGCCTCGAGCAGTCCGCTGCGGCTCTTCGGCCGCAGATCGATCTGGGAGGGATCGCCGGTGACGATGCATTTCGATTGCTCGCCGAGGCGGGTCAGAAACATGAACATCTGCTCACGGCTCGCATTCTGGGCCTCGTCGAGGATGACGCAGGCACGGTTCAGGGTGCGCCCGCGCATGTAGGCGAGCGGAGCGATCTCGATGAGATTTTTCTCGGCGAACTTCAGGGACTCGGCCCCGTCGAGCATGTCGCTCATCGCGTCGTAGAGCGGACGCAGGTAGGGCAGCACTTTTTCCTCGAGGGCCCCGGGGAGGAAGCCGAGCGCTTCGCCCGCCTCGACCGCCGGTCGGGTCAGCATGATGCGGTCGATTTGTCGGCTCTTGAGCAGATCGAGAGCATAAGCCATCGCGAGGTAGGTCTTGCCCGTGCCGGCCGGCCCGATCCCGAAGACGACGTCGTGGCTGTCGAGAGCCTCGATGTATTTGAGCTGATTCTTTGTCCGCGGCGTCACCGCCGGCTTGGATCCGCTCCCGAGGAGCCGGCACTGGAAAAGGTCGGCGACCTTGAGAGCCCCTTCCCCGCTCTCATCGGCTCTGGCGAGTGCCTCAGCGGCACTGCTGACTGCGTAGCGAAAGGAATGGGACGTGATCAAACCACCCTTGCGCCGCGCCTGCTCGAGATCGTCAAAGACGGCGGCCCCCGCCTCGACCGGAGCCGGCTCGCCCTCGAACTTGATCCAGGAATCGCGTGTTGTGACCGTCAGACCGAGGGCATTGCCCATCTCCTTGAGCAGGGACAGGTCGTCCGCGAAGAGCCCGTGGAGGAAGTGGTGACTCTCGAATTCCAGGGTTCTCTCAGCCATACACGTAGATGCCGACCTTCTCAGCGATAGCCGTAGACCAGCCCCCAGTCGAGGGAACCGGAGAACTCACCCACCCCGTCGACGGGATCATTGGCGCCGCGCTCGGCGGCGGTGAGACCTTTACCTTCTTTCTCATACGACGCGACAACACGTATGAAGTAGGTCGCGGTCTTCTGCGGCAGAGTCCGGACCCCGGCGAAGGAGTCTTTCGCAAAAGACTCGAGCCCGACGGAGTTCCCCTCGTTGTCAAAGACATCGACTTTGATCGTCGCTCCGGGCCAGCTCGTGCCCGCCCAGAACCAGTATTCGTTGCCTCGAAAGAGCTGATGACGGATCAGGAGCGGCTTGCCCGGCTCGACTTCGCCCGACCAGTTGTCCTCCCGCACCTCGAAGCCCTGCTCGACGTAGGGGGTCGCGGCCTCCAGAGCGAGGGAGATGGCCTCATTCACAAAGCCGTAGAGGAGGCCGGTGACCGAGAGCACGCCGCAGAGCGCGAGGATCGGTAGCATGGCCGGTTTTCTGTTTTTTGAAAGATTCATCTGGATCGCCACGGTCAGAGCAATTCCCGGTTAGGGCTTTACAAAATAATATTCATCGAGCATCGCCCGGCTGATGTCACGAAGTTGATTCACGTCCTCTTCGGCGAGGTTGGTGCCCTGGGTGATGATCGCCTCGAGCCGGGCCAGTCCGGTCGAGATCGCTCGGATCTGGGGTGACTTGCCCGAGGGGCCCTTCATCGCACCGAGCATCGCGCGAAAGTGGGCCAGCAAGCCGGGTTGATTGAGGAGCTCGGCCTTGTCTTCGCTGAAAGAGCTGCTGATGAACGCGGTCACTACATTCGTGCCGCGGAGCCAGCCGCCAAGACTGACGAGACCGGAGAGTTCATCATCGCGCAGGCTCTCCATCGTCGTGCGGACGGTCTGCTGGGTCGCGTCGAGCTCGTCGCGGACTTTTCCCCAGTCGCTCTTTCCCGCCGCTTCGATGATGGCGAGACTGTGCGGACGCACCGCCCCGGCGAGGCCGAGGGACTCGGAGAGAGAAAGGACGCGGCGGCCGATCTTCTGGATCTCATCCGAGTTCTTCGCCTGCACGGCGATGAAACCCTCACCGACGAGGCTGCCGAAAATGAGCGCGAGGATGGCCCGGTCGCGTCCCTGCGCGTTTTCCCCGGGCAGCTCGATGCCGCTGTTCCAATCGGGTTCGTCGAGTTTGTCGAGCACCGCAAAGATCTCGGCAGGGATCGGGACGACGACTTTGTCGACGAGTTCACCGGGGAAATTGGTCAGGTCGATACGCTCGGGAGTGGCGGCTTCGGTCTCACCCTGAGCCCGCCCCGGAGTGGTCACGCAGGCAGCGATGACCAGGACTGCGGTCAGACAAAGGGAAGCGGATAGGGTGCGAGTGGACATTTCAATCATTACGAATGTTGAATACTATCGCAGAAAATCGGTGAGTATCAATCAGGCAAGATGCTTCCACGCTCTACTGCGGCCCGTAACTTAGCACAATAAGCCCCCGTTCGGTGATCAAGAAGCCATCCCGGGGCGCGTTCGAGTTCGGAAAAGAGGCTTTTCATCCCTGCGATCGCGCCACAAGTATTGCCTCAGAGCGAAGCGAGTGTCACGGCAATATCTCCGCCGAAGCAGACATCGACGTCACTGCCCATGACCCGGGGTCTCTCATGATAGTCGCCGGTGTAAGAGAGTTCACCGGGCGTTTTCTCCAAATAATGCACATGGAGGGAGTGGCGCTCCTGCCCACAGCGGACCACACCCGGTTCGCGTTCGTCGGGGGCGGGATGCGGCAGATTGATGTTCCAGAAATGCCCCGGCTCGAGTGCTTCGCCGAGGAGTTCCGCAATCACCGGAGTGACCCGCGCCGCCGCTTTTTCCCAGTCCAGAGCGATCCCGCGCCGCAGGAAGTGGGACAAGGAGATGCCGCGGACCCCCGCAAAGGCCGCCTCGCGCACTGCCGCGACAGTGCCCGAGATGGCAAAGTCGTGGCGCCCGAGATTGCCGCCATGGTTGATCCCGGAGAGGACCCAGTCGGGCCGCACCGGCATGAGGTGGGCCAGAGCGACGCGGGTGCAGTCGGCCGGCGTCCCAGCGACCGCAAAACGTCTCTCCCCCCGTTTTTCATAGCCGATCGGAGTGTCCGTGGTGACGCGATGGCCGATCTGCGACATCTGGGAAGCGGGCGCGACGACCCAGATCTCGTCAAAAAAAGCGGAGGCGACTCCGTGCAGCGCCGCGAGGCCCTCGGCATCGATACCGTCGTCGTTGGTCAGAAGCGCGATCATATTTTCGGAAAACGGGGAAAAGGATTTTCTCCCGCCAGCGGCAGGGTCTATCTATCAGGGGTGAATCCAACGCAAGAGCTCCTTTACTTCGATCGATACGAAAGTCGTCTCAAGTCCGAAGGCATTTACGGTGAGAACCCGCTCCGGTGGGCCTACGAGACCACTCTCGGTCGGCTCTGTCTGGAGGGGATCATCAAGCGCCGCTGGTTTTCACGGCTCTACGGACGATGGGCCGACACAAGCGGTTCGGCAAAGGAGATCGCCCCGTTTTTAGAGCGGTTCGGCGTAGATGCGGCGGACTTCGTCGAGGATCCCGCGACCTTCCGCACCTTCAACGAGTTCTTTCACCGCCGCCTCAAACCGCAGTCCCGACCGATCGCCGCGGGGGAAAAAACGATCTCGTTCCCTGCGGACGGCCGCCATTTCTATATCCCCGACCTCTCGCGGGAGAGCCATCTCTACGCCAAGGGCCAGCGTCTCGAGCTCGCCGAGCTCCTCGGTGACGAGGCGCTCGCAACCCGATTCGCCTGCGGCAGCGCGGTCCTCTCGCGCCTCTGCCCGACGGATTACCATCGCTTTCATTTCCCCCTCGACGGCGAATGCGGCACTCCCCGTCTCATCAACGGAGACCTTTACTCGGTCAATCCCATCGCCCTCTCGCGCGGGCTGGGTTATCTGCTGGAGAACAAACGCCGCATCACCAGGGTGACCCGGCCCGACATCGGGGAGTATCTTTTCCTGGAGATCGGCGCGACCAACGTCGGCAGCATCGTCGATACCTGCGCGCCGGGGACTCGCGTCGCACGTGGTGAAGAGAAGGGCTACTTCCGCTTCGGTGGCTCGATGACGATAGTGATTTTTTCGGAAAACTCCTTCGTGCCCGCCCCAGACCTCGCCGCGCAATCGGCGGCCGGCATCGAGCTCTACGCCCGCATGGGCGACGCCATGGGGAATCTCGCGGAGTGAGCGGGCACAAAAAAACGGCTGCCCCGAAGGACAGCCGTTCTTGAAGTCTTTGGAGAAAGGCCGCGCCAACGCAGCACTTTCAACCGCCGTTACTTACTTGGAGCAAGCAGCATGAGCACAAGCGCTGGCGCAGCTGCTCTTGGTTGTTTTGCAGGCGGTCATGGAGAGAGCGCCGATAGCAACGATGGCAAGCAGGATGATGTTTTTCATAATGTGGTAGTATTCTGGTTATTGTTTTGATCCAAATGTGAAACCTCGTGACGTTCGGACCTTGCGGTTCCTTAGAGTCATTTGGTTGCATTCAGCAAAGGAATACGTAAAATCGCGCAATTCCTTACAAAATCAACCTATGAGCAACACACCGAAACATCTCGCCATCGCCGGCGCGACCGGAGCCGTCGGGATCGAGATCCTCAAATGCCTCGAGCAGCGTGACTTCCCTGTGAGCGAACTCACGCTCCTCGCCTCGTCCCGCTCGGCAGGCAAGACGATGACCTTTCGAGGCAAGGAAGTGGTGGTGAAGGAGTTGACGCCCGATTCCTTCGCCGGCGTCGATATCGCTCTCTTCAGCGCCGGGGGCAGTATCTCCAAGGCTTTCGCCCCTCACGCGGTCGCTGCGGGCGCCGTCGTGGTGGATAATTCCTCCGCCTTCCGCATGGACGAGGGTGTGCCGCTCATCGTGCCCGAGATCAATCCGGAAGACGCGCGGAAGCACTCCGGGATCATCGCGAACCCCAATTGCACGACAATCATTACCCTGATGGCGCTTAACCCCATGCACCAGGCCTTCGGCGGAGTGCGTAGCCTGATCGCGTCCAGCTACCAGGCCGTGTCGGGCAGCGGAGCGCGGGGTATCCTCGAGCTCGAAGCCCAGGTCACGGCCATCGCCAAGGGCGACGCCATCCCCGAACGCCGGGTCTACTCCCGCCAGATCGCCTTCAACGTGATCCCCCAGGTCGATGTCTTCACCGAGAACGGCTACACCAAAGAGGAGCTCAAGATGCTCTTCGAAGGTCGCAAGATCCTCCATGCACCCGATCTCAAGGCCTCGGTCACCTGTGTCCGCGTTCCCGTCTACCGGTCGCACGCCGTCTCGGTAACGGCCGTTTTCAATAACAAACCCTCCGTCGAGGCCGCCCGCGCCGCGATCAACGCCGCCCCCGGGGTCCACGTGATCGACGCGCCCTTTGCCGAATTCCCCGAGTATCCGACTCCACTTGACTCCACCGATGGGGACGACTGCCTCGTCGGCCGCATCCGCGAAGACCTCGTCCTCGACAACGCCCTCACTTTCTGGGTCGTCGGAGATCAGGTCCGCAAAGGCGCCGCCCTCAACGCCGTCCAGATTGCGGAACTTCTTTAGCTTTTTAGCAGGTAGCGCTTTAGCCGTTTAGCTGCTCTTTTCCTGAAGTTAAAAAGCAAAATCGCTAAAAGCTAAACTGCTTCCCATCATGAATTCATACCTCGAAGAACGCTGTCGCCTCGTTGACAAGGCCCTCGGGCAATACCTCCCGAGTCCGAAGACGCGACCGGCGACGATCCACGAGGCGATGCGCTACAGCCTCTTTGCCGGGGGGAAAAGGCTCCGCCCCATCCTCTGTCTCGCCAGTGCCGAGGCTTGTGGAGGAGACGCCGAGGCCGCTCTCGCCCCGGCCGCAGCGGTGGAGTGCATCCACACCTACTCGCTCATCCACGACGATCTCCCCTGCATGGACGACGACGATCTCCGTCGCGGCATGCCCACCAGTCATGTGAAATACGGCGAGGGCATCGCCGTCCTCGCCGGGGACGCGCTCCTCACGATCGCCTTCGAGATCCTCGCCAGGGTGAAGGCAAGGCCGCGCTACGACATCGGAGCCTTTATCTCCGAGCTCGCCATCGCCTCCGGCAGTCGGCACCTCATCGGGGGCCAGGTCCTCGACCTGGAAGGCGAGGGCAGTGACGTGATGCTCACCGCGACCCAGTTGAAATACATCCACGAGAGCAAGACGGCCGCCCTTCTCACCGCCTCGATCCGTCTCGGCGGCATGACCGCGAATGCGAAACCCGCCCAGCTCGAGGCCCTCACCGTCTACGGCCGGTCCCTCGGTCTCGCTTTCCAGGTCATCGACGACATCCTCGACGTGACCCAGACCAGTGAGAAACTCGGCAAGAGCGCCGGCAAAGACGAGGCCACCGCCAAGTCTACCTACCCCGCCCTCTTCGGCCTCGAAAAGAGCCGCAAAGAAGCCGCCCGCCTCACTAAAAAGGCCCACGAGGCCCTCAAACCCTTCGGCAAAAAAGGGACCCGACTGAGCGAGATCGCCGATTATCTGCTTGATCGCGATTATTGAGAACGCCACCCGTCAGTCCGGGTGATGCCCGTCCCCACTCACTGTCGTTGGCATTTCCCCCGGCGGATGCCCGTGGATGCGCTCGTGATCCTTGATCGGCTCGAGGTGAGTCGTCACGATCGTTGAGGAACCCATCTCGTCGCGCACTTCGCGTTCAAAATCGGTCGCGATCTCGTGGGCATCACGCACCGTCGTCTCGTCGTCGAAGACGAGATGGAAGTCGACCCAGTGTCCGTCGCCGAGATGGCGATGGCGCATCTGATGCCAGGTGACGCCGTGCCTGGCCTTCACCGCATCGAGCCGGGCGACGATGGCCACCTGCACCGCCGGGTCAGCCCGGTCCATCAGCCCGCTCGCGCTCCGCCACATCAGACGCACGCCCGACCAGAGGATGTTCAGGGCCACGAGCATCGCACAGATCGGGTCAAACCCCATCCAGCCTGTCGCCCAGGTCAGGCCCAACCCGACGAGGACCCCGATGCTCGTCCAGGCATCGGTGAGGACGTGATTGCCGTTGGCCTCGAGGATGAGAGAACCTCCTTTTTTCCCGAGTTTCAAAAGGTGCCACCCGAGCCAGCCATTGATCAGCAGAGCCACAGCCGTGAGGAGACTGCCCAGCCCGAGATGCTGCGGCTGCAATCCGCCGGTCCACTGGACGATGGCCTGGTAAAAAATAAACAGCCCCGCGATCGAGATGAGTCCGCCTTCAAAGCCAGCCGAGAAAAAAGAGATCTTCGCGTGGCCGTAGGGGTGATCGGCATCGGGCGGTTTTTGCGAAAGGCGCAGGCTGTAGACAACAAAGGCGACCGCCGCGACATGAACGACCGACTCCGCTGCATCGCTGAGGATCGCCGAGGAACGCGTCAGGTTCCATGCCACCGACTTGATCGCGAGCATGAGAACCCCGATCCAGAAGGAAAGCCAGCTCGCCTGCCGGAGGAGTTTTTGGCTGCTTTGTGAGTCGTACATGAATCGCTTCCGCCAATCCTACTGCCACACCCCGAGGGCGCGAAGCTGTTTTTCCGCCGTCCCCGCCCAGTCCCGATTCGCCGCCGGACTCGCCGGGCTCGGGTGCAGAATCTTCCCGATCACCGGGCGCGTCCCGATCCGCGCCGCGATGCGGGCGAGGCAGGCCTCCGCAAAGGCCCCCACCCCGATCACATACCCGGGCTCGAGGAGACGCAGATGCTCATCGACATAGGCGTCGCAGGCGGCGTAGACAGGCGCCATCTCCCCGACCGGGAGCTTGTCGGGAGTGCGATTGCGACCGCTCTCCTCCATCCAGACGAGCGGGCAGTAGTTCACCACATAATGCTCCGCGAAAAAGTCCTCCGCCTTTGGATAAGCGGTGGAAAAGAGCCCCCAGAGCCGACGACCGCTCACCTCGGACTTTTCACACGCGAATCCCGCGATGGGGCGCTTGGGATGCTCCGCAGCGGGCTTGCCGACCGCGCCGCTGATCCCCATCCAGTCGCGCACCATCCCGATTTCGCCAAAGGGCACCCCCGTCTGCGCCATGCCCCAGGGGCCCGGGTTCATGCCCATCAGGAGCACCCGCTTCGGCGAATCGGCAAAGCGCGTCACGTATTGCCCGTGCGGCGCCAGAGCATACTCCAGCGGATTGTAGACGTGACTCACCGGCGCGGCGAAGCGCAGCCCGTCGAGACTGTCGCTGAGCCGGTCCGTAGCGGCGAGAAGATCCCGGGAAATGGACATAGCCACCTCACTCAATCGCCGGATCCCGATTCGTCAAGCACTAGCACCCGGGGAAATTCTCGGGAAAAACAACAGCCTTCTAAGGATAGGGCGCTTATCTGCGTCCCATAAAAGGCTTTTCCCCGTATTCGTTTCAGTGTAATCTTCCGCGCCCGCCGGTATCGCCGACGGGAAACACGGACTACGCCACCACCCAGACACCTTCAGCACCCATGTCGCCTGCCAAACTCCTCCCACTCTTCACCCTGGTCCTTTTCTCGGCGCACCTACCCTCGGCGAGAGCGCAGAATGAGACCCAATACGGAGACCTCGCCCAGCGCGTCGTAGCCATGCTCGAAGAGGAGCACTTCCTGCGCGAGCCGTTCAACGACAAGATGTCCGAGCGCACGCTGAACTCCTACCTCGAAATCCTGGACTACAGCCGCATCTACTTTACGAAAGAGGACATTGACGGATTCACGACCAAGTTCCAGCTCCGGATCGACGATCAGGTCCGCAACGGTGGCGTCCCCGCCGCCTTCGAGATTTTCTCCGTCTACGAAGAGCGAGTCCGCGACCGCGTCGAGATGGCGAAGAAACTGGCGGTCCCGAAAACCTTTACTTACGACTCTGACCGCACCGTCGAGATGTCGCGCAAGGATTCCCCCTGGGCCAAGGCAGGGGAAGAGCACGACCAACTCTGGCGCAATCTCATCGAGGGGGATCTCCTCCGCGAGCAACTCATCGCCGAGGCGGTGGCGAAAAAGAAAATCGAAGACGCGGCAAAGCGCGAGAAAGCCGGTCTGGAACCGAAGAAAGAGGTCGATGACGCCGAGTCAAAGAAGTCCATCTACGAAAAAGTCTCCGACCGCTACGACCGCATCCTCAAGCGCATCAAGGAAAACAATACCGAGGATGTCGCGAGCCTTTTCATCAAGTCCATCGCCGCCGCCTACGATCCGCACTCCGAGTACTTCTCCCAACAGCAGTATGACAACTTCCGCATCGGGATGAACAAGTCCCTCACCGGCATCGGGGCGATGCTGCAGAAAGACGACGACCAGGGCGGTGCCACGATCGAGGGCCTCGTTGTCGGTGGTCCTGCCTTCAAGGTCGGCAAGCTGAAGGTGAAGGATCGTGTCATCGGCGTGGCCCAGGGTCCCGATGGTGAGTTCATTGACGTCGTCGAAATGAAACTCTCCGACATCGTCGATCTCATCCGCGGGGAGATTGGTTCCATGGTCCGGCTTAAGGTCACCCCCGTCGGCACCACCGATGCGATCGAGTTCGTCGACATCACCCGCGAGCAGATCGACCTCAAAGACAGCCTCGCCACCGCCGATCTCATCATCACCAAAGACGCCGCCGGGCAGGATGAGAAGCTCGGCTGGATCACCCTGCCCTCTTTTTACGCCGACATGGATGGTGGCCAGACCAGCACCACCGCCGATGTGCGCCGCCTCCTCACTCGCCTCTCGATCGAGGGCATCGACGGTCTCGTCATCGACCTCCGCGACAATGGCGGCGGCTCGCTCGAGGAAGCGATCAACATGACCGGCCTTTTCATCCGCAAAGGCCCCGTCGTGCAGTCCATCGACTGGAAAAATAATCGCGACCAGAAATTCTCCCGCAATGGCGAAGCCGTCTACAGCGGTCCCCTCATCGTCCTCGTAAACCGTGCCAGCGCCTCGGCCTCCGAGATCTTCGCGGCGGCCCTGCAGGACTACGGACGCGCCGTCATCGTGGGCGACGAGTCGACTTTCGGCAAAGGCACCGTGCAGCAATTGCGCCCCGTCATTTCCAACAAGCTGACTCTTCCCTTCAATCGCACCGAGACGCAGGAGGGCGCGCTCAAGCTCACAATCCAAACCTTCTACCGCATCGACGGCCACTCCACGCAGCGTCACGGAGTCGTGCCCGAAGTCCGCCTCCCCTCCATGCTCGACATTGCCGAGATCGGCGAGGCATCCCTCCCCTACGCCCTCGTCGTTGATCCGATCGAGCCAAGCCGCTACCTTCCTTTCTTCGAGAAGCCGATCGAGTTCGAGCCACTCCAAAAAGCCTCCGAATCCCGCATCGCTTCTGGGCCCGACTTCGAGTACATCCTCAAAGACATCGCCGAGGAAAAAGAGCGCATCGAGCGTAACACCGTTTCCCTGAACCTGGCGGGCCGGAAGACAGAGGCCGCCAAGTCCGAAACCGAGATCGCAGAGCGCCGCAAGAAGCGCATCGACCAGTTCGCCGCGATCCGCGAAGAGGAAAAGGGCCTCTTCACGACCTACAAGCTGACACAGGACAACGTCCTCGACGAAAAGCTGACCCTCCGCGACGACCTCTCCGAAGAGCAGCTTAGCGGCATGGCTCGCGGCGCTGACGAAGATGAGGATCCCGAAACAAAGCTCCTCGAGTATCCCCACAAGCTAGGTCCCTACGAGCGCGAGACGCTCCGCATCCTCCAGGATCTCATCGCCATCGGCAAAACCGGCAAGCCGGCGAACATCTCCGAAGCGACCCGTGCGCCCCGCGAGAAGACCGTTCCGATCGAGGGCCGCACCACGAGCCAGCCGAACTGATCCGGACAGAGCACCCCGGCGGACAGTCCCCTCGCCGTCGGGCCGCGTATCCTTGCACGGATGCATGGTGGACTGGACAGAGCCTTCGAGGGATTGCAGGTTCGCCTGCTCGTCCCTGATCTCTGGCAGCAAGAGGCGATCCGCGCACTCACCGACGGCTTTGATGTCATCGTCGATGCCCCGACCGGGGCGGGAAAGACCTACATCTTCGAGAGCCTCATCAAGGGGCGCAAATTTCCCGCTGCGGGACGCCAGGCCATCTTCACCGTGCCGACCCGTGCCCTCGCGAACGAGAAATGGCGGGAGTGGAAACGCGACGGATGGAAAGTCGGGATTGCCACCGGCGACCTCGCCGAAGATCTCGATGCCCCCGTGCTCGTCGCGACCCTCGAGACCCAGCGCGAGCGATTCCTCGCGGGCGAGGGGCCCCACCTTCTCGTCATCGACGAGTATCAGATGATAGGCGATCGCCAGCGCGGGCTGAACTACGAACTCGCCGTCGCCCTCGCCCCACCCGACACGAGACTGCTCCTCCTCAGCGGCAGCGTCGGCAATCCCGGTAAAGTCGCCGCCTGGATGGAGCGGCTCGGACGCCGCGTCCGCGTCATCGGGACCGCCGAACGCCCCGTCCCCCTCGACGAGATGCCGGTCGAGGGACTGCCCCGCAGCGCCCCGCCGAAGTACCGCAACTTCTGGCACCGCCTCTCCCTCGGCGTCATGCTCTCCCACTACGGACCGCTCCTCATCTTTGCCCCGCATCGCAAGGCCGCTGAAAAGATCGCCTGGAAAGTGGCCGAGATGCTGCCCGAGGATGATCCCATCCGTCTCGGCGACCGTCGTCTCGAGCAGGGATGCTCCGCCGACATTTTGCGACTCTTGAAA
>Ga0209702_10000840_pt1 | contig 63525 bp, 52 predicted proteins | sample FRY01_FD_187210 | JGI IMG/M metagenome (GOLD analysis project Ga0209702, IMG submission 187210) | Freshwater microbial communities from Lake Fryxell liftoff mats and glacier meltwater in Antarctica - FRY-01 (SPAdes) (version 2) | ecosystem: Environmental > Aquatic > Freshwater > Ice > Glacier... | reverse complement strand
TGAAGCTCGCCGACCGCAGCTTCACCACCGACCAAATCCATACCCTCCTGCCGGAAAACTGGAAAGCTCAGAACCCCTGAACCCGACACCCCGACGCCCACGCCCTTACTTGGCGCACCCACCGGCGCCGCCGCTCTCCGCTCTGCGTCTTGTCCTGCTCTCGGGTCGTTCATCCCCGTCACTCTCCCCAGCCTTCCCGACTCCACTAGACGCGGTTGCTGATGGGCTTACGAACAATCCGAGGAAAAAGCGCTGGTTCAGGGCGAGCCGCAGCAGTTCGAGCTTTGCCAGATAGACGCCCTGCTCCACCGAGGCTGCGCCGGGTTCCAGCCACAGTACGTGATCGCGGCGGATGTCTTCGCGCACGCGCAGGTTCGCCCCTCGGCCCACGCCCGCGCGCTTGAATTCCCCCAAGTCGCACGCCTTTTCGCATTCCCCCCGCAATCGGAGTGAATCGGCCTCGCCCAGGTATTCCGGCATCGACGCCCACCCGGACTGGTCCAGTGCATTGAGCATTTCGATCACCTTCTCACCAGCAGGGGGAGGGGCCCAATAACGAGACAAATCGCACGGCCGGCGCGAGATTCGGGCGGGTTTGGGGGCCGGCCGGGCTCCGTCGTTCAGCCGGATCCATCGAGCCGATCGCGCCAAACCGTCTTGCGCGAACCGGTGCCGCCCCGCAGAGTCGGAGCATGGCTTCGCGCTATCTTCATCGCCGTCGCGTGCTCTTTCACGAGACGGACCTGGCCGGCATCGTTCACTTCTCCAACTTCTTCAAATACATGGAGGAGGCGGAACACGCGTTCCTGCGGTCGGTCGGCCTGTCGATCCATCCGGAGGAGAACTGGCGCAGTCCGATCCGCCATGGCTGGCCCCGGGTCAGTGCGACCTGCGATTTCCACGTCCCGCTGCAATTCGAGGACGAGATCGAGATCGAACTGGTGGTCGCCGAGGTGCGTTCGAAATCGATCCGCTACCGCTGTTATTTCTGGAGGCATCCCGATGGCGACCGGGTCCGCGCCGCCACCGGGGAGATCGTCGTGGTCAGCGTGATTGCGGACCGTGCGGCCGGCACGATTCAGAGCACGCCCATTCCCGACGTGTTCCGGGAGCGGCTGGAGGCTCACTCGCAGCTGGAGGGATGAGGGTCTGCGGGCCGGTCGGGCGGGTTGCCGGCCGGGCCTGGCAGTTTCCGCCCGGGCCTGACCCGGCGAGCCGGTGGGGGCGACGCGGGTCCCGCCGCGGGAGGATGCGGGCGCACCGGCATCCGTCAGGCCGCTATTTCACCAGTTCGGCCGATTTGATGTAGTCGAGATTCGGGAATTCCTTTTTCAAGTAGGAGTTGCCCATCATCTGGACCTTGCCCTGGTTCGGGCCACGGCCTTGGGGAGCGCCCTCTCCGTATTCGGTGTTGAGTTTTTTCACCACGTCCATGCCTTCGACGATTTTGCCGAACGGAGGGAAGCCCATGGAATCGAGCCGGGCATTGTCCGTCAGGTTGATGAAGAGCTGGGTGGTCCGGGTGTTGGGGCCGGCCATGGCGAAGGTCAGCATGCCTTCCGTGTTGCTGGCTGCGCCGACCTTGTCGTCCGGGATTTTGGCGTCGCGCCAGGCGGCGGAGACGGCCGGATCGCCGTGGATGCCGAACTGGCACATGAAGCCGCTGATGGCGCGAAAAAACGCGATGTCGGTGAAGTAGCCGGCCTTGACCAGGTTGTAGAAGCGATCCGCGCCATTGGGCGACCACGCGCGGGTCACCTCGATGGTGATGGCTCCCTTGGTGGTGTTCAGTTTGGCCTTGAACGAGTCCGGGGCTTTTTCGACGAGGGTGGCGGGTTCGGTGAGCGAAACCTTGGCCGGGGCGGCCGGTTTTTCCTTTTCCTCGGCGGCGAGCGGCAGGACCAGGCCGGCCAGGGCGGTGAGCAGGAGGGTGCTGAACAGGGATGGATTTTTCATAGAGGGGCAGATGATGTCGCAACTCGCGCGCGCTGCAATCGGGGGCTGCCCCGATCCTCGGGCGCTGGTCCGGCCGTTCCGGGGGGCGCGTTGTTCAGCCCGCCGCCGGTGCGGCCGGCCGCCGGTCCAGGCGCGTCCGCCCCCACCACGCCAGGGCGGTGACGGCAAGCAGGACCGCGTCGATCATCAGCGACTGCGCGAAATTCGTCTTGTTTTCGGTCTTGCCGAAGCAGCCGCAGGTCACATCGATGTCGCGCAGCCAAGCCTGGACAAAGGCGATGGCGAAGGCGGTCAGCATGGCGGCCGCGAGCAGGCAGGCACCCCGGGTCCAGCCGCCGAGCAGCAGGGCGATCGCGCAGAAAATTTCCAGCCACGGCAGCCCCAGCGCGAGCAGGGCGGCCCACGGGTCGCCCAGGAGTTGAAACGAGCGCACATCGAGCAGGAATTCCTGCGGGTTCAGCGCCTTGAGCGTACCGGCATACAGGAAGACGGCCGCCAGCAGCACGCGGCAGACGAAGGCGGTCACGGCGGGGAGCGGCGCGGCGCGCCGGTGGCGGAACTCGGGGTGCGACCAGATTTTCACTGGCGGCCGGGGTGGGGGTGGGGAATCATGGACCCAAGCATTCGCCACCCGATGACGCGCCGCCAGCTTGTTTTTCGTGCCGCCGCCACCGCGTTGGCGGCCCCATTCTGGGGTCGCCCCGCCCAGGCGGTCATCACCTTGCCCAAAGACCTGTGTTTTGGCGGCGAGGACGCCTTCCACCGGATCGTCGGCAAGGCCGTGGCCGGACGCTGGGGGCAGTTGCCGATGGGGACGCGCATGCTCACGCTGGCCCGCGAACTGGAAGGCGTGCCGTACGTCGGCTACACCCTGGAAATCCACGACCGCATCGAGTGCCCGTCGGTCGACTTCCAGGGGCTCGATTGCTGGACGTTCTTCGAATGCGTCCTGGGGCTGGCCCGCATGATCGAGCCGCCGAAACCCGCCTACGCATGGACCGATCTGCTCGAGGAAATCGAATGGACCCGCTACCGCGGCGGCCGCTGCACCGGCGGGTACCTCGAGCGCATCCACTATCTCGACGAATGGTTTTTCGATAACTTCGCGCGGCAGAACGTGCTCGATTTGACGCGGAAACTGCCCGGGGCCGAGCGCCTGCGCGGCCGGCGGAGCACGGAGATGACGACCCTCTGGAAAAGCTACCGTTACCTGCGCGAAAACCCCGGGTTGCGAGGGCCGATGCGCGCGTCGGAAGTCGAAGTTGAAAAGTTGCCGGTGTGGTACGTGCCGAAGGCAAAAGTGCCGGCCATGGAATCGCAGCTCCAGACCGGCGACATCATCGGCATCGTCACGCGCGACCAGGGCGGGGTGTGTTCGCACGTCGGGCTGGCCGCCCGGGGTGCCGACGGCACCCTGCGGTTCATGCACGCGTCCAAAAACCACCAGGCCGTGGTCATGGACAGCCGGCTCTCGGTGTACCTCGACCGCTTCAAGTCCCACGCCGGCATCATGGCGGCCCGCCCGCTCAGCGTCCGGTACACGCTGCGCGACCGCGCGCAGTACCTCGCGCGACTGCAACGCCTCAAGGCCGGGCAGGCCCCGAATGCCGCATGATCCCGCCGCCCGACTTTCCGAAGTCGAGTCGTCGCCCCGCGCGGGCGTCTGACGCGCTCCGCGCGGGCGTGCCCGCCTAACCACTTCCGGGGGGCGATCCTTCCAGGGCCGCCACCACCCCGGGATCCAGGATTTCCTCGCCGTGCATGATCTCGGCGAGAATGGGCACGTGGGGCAAAAGTTTCTCAAGCAGGATGCGATTGGAGATGCTGGCTGAGTCGCGCTCGTCGGCGACCTGATTGAGGAGCAGTCCGGCACAGCGCAGGCCGCGGGCTTCGATCGCATGGACCGTGAGCAGGGTGTGGTTGAGCGCGCCGAGCTTGTTGTTGACGACGACGAGCACCGGCAGGCCGAGGTCGGCCGCCAAGTCCGCCATGGAATAGCTCTCGGAGATGGGCACCAGCCAGCCGCCCGCGCCTTCGACGAGCACGGTGGTTGCACGGGCGGCCAGGGCGTCGAAGCCGGCGCGCACGGCGGCGAGGTCAGGCACGCGGTTTTCGATCATGGCTGCGGCCATCGGGGCGGCGGGCACGCGGTAAAAGACCGGGTTGATGGCGTTGAGCGGCAGCGAGGGTTCGGCTCCGGCGGCCCGCAGGATATCGGCGTCGAGGCGGTCGCCGCAGGCCAGCGGCTTGTAGCCGAGAGCGGGGCGGCCAGCCTCGTTGAAGGCGCGGAGGAGCAGGGCGGTGACATGCGTCTTGCCCACGCCGGTGTCCGTGCCGGTGATGAAATACGACATGAGGCGCATCATGGCACGCGGGACTGGCGTTATCCACCCAGCCGTCCCATGGTTTTGACAATGTTGTTTCCGGTTTGTTTTTGCGCGCGCCTGTGGTCCACCGTCTTCCTGGCTCTCCTGGCCGCGGGGGCGGTTGCGGCGCGGGCCGTGGAGCCGCGGGCGCTGACGCTGGGGGAGGCGGTCTCGCTCGCCCTTGGCAACAACCCGCAGATTTTGAAGGCCCGGGAGGAAATCCTCCGGGCCACCGGCCAGGTGGTGGAATTTTCCGCCGCGCGACTGCCGACCGTGAGCGTCGGCGGAGCGGCGCAGGTCGAGGAGGCGTCGCGGTTTGAAGAGCAGCCGGGATTCGCGCGGACCGAGGAGGGGAGCTGGAACCTGGGAGCCCGCATCCGTCAGACGGTGTACGCTGGCGGGCGCATCTCGGGGAACATCCGCATCGCCACCCTCCAGCGGCAGGAGGCCGTGGCCGCGCTCGACGCCGTGGTTCAGGACATTGTGCTCGGGGTGGAAACGCAGTTTTACGAAGCCCTGCGGCAGCGCGCGCTGATCTCGGTGTCCGAGGAGCAAAACCGGCTGCTGGCCGAAGAACTGTCGGATCAGCAAAAGCGTGCCCAAGCCGGCTCGGTGCCGGACTTCAACGTGCTGCGCGCCCGTGTCGCCCTGGCCAACGCCCAGCCCGACCTCATCCGCGCGAAAAACGCCCACCGCGTCGCCATCGCCGAGCTCGCCCGGTTGGTTGCGATCGAGGTCCGGGCCGGTGCCGGGCTGCCCTTCGGGGTGACCGGCGAGCTGGCCGCCACCGCGGCTGGTTACGACCTGGTGGGCGCGCTGCAATCGGCCTTGGCGCAGCGTTCGGAACTCGACGTCCTGGAAATTCGCGTGGCCGCCGCGCGTCAGCAGATCAGCGTCGAGGCCGCCGGTCTGAAACCCGAGGTCTCGATCTTCGGCGGTTACGATTTCCTCAGCGAACGGTTTCGCGGCCCCTCGCATGCGACCAATGGCGCCATTGTCGGGCTCCAGGCCGAGTGGAAGGTGTTCGATTTCGGTGCGACCCGCGGACGCATGGAACAGGCGCGCGCCAAGGCGCGTCAAATCGAGCTGGATCGGGAAGACACGCGCCGGCAGATCGAGCTCGAGGTGCGCAAAGCGTGGTCGCGGTATCTTGAAGCCAAGGAATTGATCGATTCCCAGCAGCAGAACGTCGAGGTCGCCCTCGAAAGCTTGCGCCAGGCGCGCGTCCGCTTCGACGTCGGCGGCAGCACTCAGCTCGACGTGCTCGCCAGCCAGACCGCGCTGACCGAAGCCCGCACCAACGAACTCGAAGCCCGCGCCGACCTGAAACAAAGCCTTTCCGACCTGCGCCGCGCCATGGGCGTGCTCGCGCCGATTTCCTCCGGTGGTGCTGCGTCCAAATAAGGCGTCCGCCGCCCCTCTGGAACGTCCCGGAGGGCACCCCCAGCCCTCGCGATCACGCCCTTCACTCTGACGAGAGCTGACGAGACGAGGCCACCGTGCGGAGTATGATAAAAGGCACGTCTGACCGTACTGGGCCGGCTTTGTCGATGGTGGTGCTGCTGGTGGCACCGGCGGCGCTTGCTTTCGGTGCTGGCCTACCCTGTGCTGGCCTACCCTGCGAACTCGACATCGGAATGTCGAGCTACGAGCTGTGGGGCTTGTTTTGGAGGGTGAGGCGCGCCATGTAGAAGGCGTCGTGATTGGACTCGGGGGCACCGGCGGCGGGGAGCAGGAGGTTTTCTTCTTCGAGCGACCATGCTCCGGCGGGCTGGCGGTCGAGGAAGGCGCGGATTTGCTCGCCGTTTTCCTGAGGAAGGATGCTGCAGGTGGCATAGACCAAGGTGCCGCCGGGTTTGAGCATCGCGGTGTGGGTGTCGAGGAGCTCCTGCTGCAGGCGGACCAACCGCTCGACCTCGTCCGCGGTGAGTTTCCATTTGGTGTCGGGGTGGCGGCGGAGCACGCCGGTGCCGCTGCAGGGGGCGTCGATGAGCAGTCGGTCGGCGGTGCCGGCACGGCGCGACAGATCCTCGGGGGTGGTGATGGCCTGGGTGCGGATGCAGCTGGCACCGGCGCGCACAGCGCGTTTTTCGAGGGCGGCCAGCTTCCACGGGTGGATGTCCATGGCGATGATCCGTCCTTCGTTTTTCATCAGGGCGGCGAGGTGCAGCGCCTTGCCGCCGCCGCCCGCGCAGGAATCGACGACCAGCTCGCCGGGCTGTGGGTTCAGGAACGGGGCGATTTCCTGGGAGCCGGCGTCCTGGACCTCGAACAGGCCGGCGCGGACGGCAGCGGTGGTGGCCAAGCTGCGTCGCTGGGTGAGTCGCCGCGCGAACGGGTGGCGCGCCGGGTCCGGCCCCGGGACGGTTTCCACGCCTTCCTTGGTGAGCGCGGCGGCGACCTGGGCGGGTGTGCCGCGGATCGGATTGACCCGGAGAAACACGTCGGCGGGCTGGTTCAGGGCCTCCAGGAGTGGCGGCCATGCCTTTCCATGGGCGGCCGCGCCCTGTTCGTCCAGCCAGTCCGGCACCGAGGCGGCCACGGCCAGGCTGGGAGGGGTGTCCGCCCCGGTCGCGCCGGGGAGTTCGCGCGGGACTGCGGAGAGTTCTGGAAAGTCCGGCAGGTCATGCCCCTGGCCGCGCCACCATGCCGCCCAAATCCGGGCGCAGGACCCGGGTTCCAGCCGCGGGCCGAAGGCCGCCTCGTCCGGCACGCCGGCGCTCCACGCCTCGCGCCGCCACCAGCGCACCAGTTCGTAGACGTGGTTGGCGAAAAGTCGCCGATCGCGCGCCCCCCACTTCGGCTGATGCCGCAAGGTCTCCTCCACGACCTGCTCGGCACGGGCTCCGTCGCCAAAAATGGCGCGCATGGCGTCGAGGATCGCCGAAAGAACGGAGCGGTGGAGTCTGGCGGGGGCAATGGTCATGCCTCATTGGTCATGCCTGCCGGGCCGGTTGTCATCCGGCATCGGTGGCGGCCGGCGGCCCGGACCCGGCCGGGCCGCCGGGGGCAATGACGAATGACGAATGACGAATGACAAACCGTCAATAAAGCCCATTTTGCGACCGTTTAGACATGACCCCGCTTTTCAAGAAACTGCTTGGTTTGAATTGGATCCTGCTGGCCGTGATGGGCGTGCTGCTGGTGGGGGGCGCGCTGATCATTTACAACGCGACCCATTTCCGCGTGGACGACCCGTTTATTGCGATGATCTGGCGGAAGCACATCCAGTGGGGCTTGATCGGAATGGCGGTCTTTTTTGTGGCTTCTTTAATTGATTATCAATGGATTAAATGGGGTGCGGTCCCGGCGTTTCTGGCGGGGGTGGGCGGATTGCTGGCGGTTCAGGCGGTGGGGGTGGTGAAGGGCGCGGTCATGGTCAACGGCAAGCTGAGCGGAGGGAACAAGAGCTGGATCGATCTGCCGGGTCTTGGCTCGGTGCAGCCCTCGCAGATTGCGATTGCGGCCGGGATCATCACGCTGGCCTTCGTGCTGGGCGAGCTGCATCGGCTGCACTCCTGGTTTCGCTATCATTTTGTCCGGCTCACGGTGGCGGGCATGGTGACGGCGGTGCCGCTGGCGTTCGTGTTGAAGGAGGGTGATCTGGGCTCCGCGCTGGTTTGGGTGCCGGTTTTCGGGGCGATGCTGCTGGCCGGGAGCATCCCGTTCCGGTATTTGATCGCGATGGGGCTGGTCGGAGCCCTGGCGCTTCCGTGGCTGTTCTTTTTCGGTCTCAAGGATTACCAGCGCGACCGCATCCTGGTCCCGCTCAAGATGATCCAGAACAAGCCGGTCAACTATCAGCAGGAGGGCTATGCCAGCATCAACAACGTGCGGGCCATCGGCTCGGCCGGCTGGGAGGGCAAGGGGGCGGATGGCTCCCGGATGCCGATCGATCCGACCACCAAAGAGCGGCGCAAAACTATCCACCAGCTCGGCTACATCCCCAAAGACACCGCGCACAACGACTACATTTTCACTGTTTTTGCGGAACAGCAGGGGTTCCGCGGCTCGCTGGTGCTCATTGGCCTGTTCGCACTGCTGGTCTTTCAATGCATCTTCATTGCCTTCTGCTCGCGAGACCAGACCGGCCGGCTGCTGGTCGTGGGGGTGGCGGCGCTGCTTTTTGCCCACATTTTCGAGAACATCGGCATGCAGGTGCAATTGATGCCCATCACCGGCATTCCGCTGCCGTTCATCAGTTATGGCGGCACCTTTTTGGTCACCGTGATGTTCCTGCTGGGCCTGGTGCAAAGCGTCTGGGTCCATCGCCACGTGGCTCTGGAGGAGGACCGCGATCGCGAGAAAAACCGGCGTCCCCGCCGGCCGCTCGCCCCGCCGACCGCCCCGCAGCCGATCTGACCTGATCGGCCGCGGTGATGTTTGGCCTACCACGACGGGAGGTATCGCTCGCGCTCAACCGGGCTGGGGTCTGGCGGTCCGAGAGGAGGAAGCGGGCGCGCGCATCGATCAATCCAGATCCCAAGAACCCGACGGGCCGGGTAATTCCCGGCCCGTCACCTGGCTGTTCAGCAAGGGAGAGAGCGGGGGTTTCTGAGGGCGGCCTTGGCCACTGGATCTTCTTACCGAACGATGTTCAGGCGGAAAAACACCGCTTCCTGGGTGATCGGTGCGGCGGTCCGAACCACGATGCGCTCGAGTCCCTCCTCGATGGATTCACGGGAGATCTCGACAAAATGGCTCAGGCCGTAGGCCCATTCAGAGCCGTCGCGGGAGACCTCAGGCTCCACCGTGAGCAGCGGGTCCTCTGCTGTTCGGCGGCGAGTGTAAGTGAGGGTCAGATGGCGGGAGCCGTCGATCATGACGGTGCCAAGGGTGGGAAGGGAGGGGTTGCGGCCGGAGCGGGGTGGCAGGCCGAGGGCGTATTCGACCACGTTGCTGGTGTTGTCCTCGTCCGCGTCCGCGCCGGAGGCCGAAAGTCGGGCGTTCAGCAGCTCGGTCCCGGTGAAATTTTGGGCGCGCCACAGATCATAGACTCCTTCCGGCACATTGGTCAGGGTGATGGGGAGGATGGAGGCGGTGAGCAGGGCACCGGTCTGGCTGTATGCCGCTGCGACCGGACGCAGGACCGGCACGGTCTCGAAATCGAGCCGCAAGGGGTCGTTGACGACGAGTTTGTCCGCCTCGAGCCGGAACCGGCCCCCGGCCGAATCGAGCAGCCGCCAGACCGGGCCGGCGGGGGGCACGGTGGCCAGTTCCAGCGCGCCGACGACCGTGCCGGCCGGCGAATGTTCTGGAAGCGGGGCCTGCGTGATCGAGATCGTTCCTCCGTCGGGAGGAATCACGAGCACGCTGAAGATACCCTCGCCGCTGCCGCCCGACCCATCCTCCGCCCGCAGCCGGACCTGACTGGCTCCGCGGACACTCAGGGGCGCGGCAATGGTGAGCAGGCGGTCCGGCCCGCTGCCGGACAGCTTCAAGGCATCTGCCGGAAGCACGCTGGGGTCAGCCAGAGTCACTTCCAGGGCGATCGATTCCGCGGGGGTGTCCGAGTCGCTGACCCGCACGGGCACGAGGATTTTCTCCCCGGCGCGGAGGACGACCGACTCGACAGGCTGAATGGCCGGCGCGGCTTGCCCGACGGGATGGCTGAACGTGGTCAGGGTGCCGGCATCGAGGTTGTAGGTGGTGCTGGTGGTGCCGGTGCGGAGCCGGTCAGTGGTGCTCAGCCGGAGGTTGGAAAAACTGAGGGACACTTCCTCGGTGGGCGCGAGATCGCCTGGCTGCAGGCTGAAGTGGTATCCCGTGATGTGGGCGAGGTCGCCGACGATCCGGCCGTACACGAACCCATCCTCCGAGGTGAAGTCAATCTGCACGCTTTGAAAGCGGCGTCCGGAACTGACGGCCTTGGCCAGGATGGGCGATGAACTATCCACCTCCTTGACGATGACAATGTCGGAGAACGTCGGGCTCGGCCCTCCCGAGGTGCGGCCGGCCGGGCTGCGCAGACCGGCTCCCGCGGCCAGCAGGTTGACCCAGCCGTCGTGGTTGGGCGATTGCCGGGACACCCCCAGGCCGGAAAGCGACAAAAAGGCGTCGTCCGCCCGGGCCGGGGCGGTCAGCAGACCGATCAAAGCCGCCATGACGACCGGGGTGGTCTGGCGCGGCCATCGATGGGGCCGGGATGGGCTCATGGTCGCTGGCACGGTCTCAACAGGCGGAGGGAGGGCGGCCGGGCTTACAACGAGCTGAATTTGCAGGTGGCGGAGACCGGGGTGAGCGGGCGTCCGGAGGCGTCGTACGGAATGTACGTCATGGTGAGTTCGGAGAAGTTCAGCGAAAGTTCATCCGTCGGCACCGCGTCCGATCCGCCCTGGGCATTGAAGCTGTAGCTCGAGACTAGTACGTCGGAGAGCTTATAGCTCAAATACGGCTACGGCTTGCCGCCGATATTTTTGCTCAGCTCAAATACCGCGCTGGGGGTGCTCGAGCCCTCGCTGACGATTTTCATCAGCAGCGGGGAGGATTTGTCGAGGCGCTTGCGCACGTCGAACAATTCCACCTTCGGAAACCATTTCCCCTGCACCGACTGACCGGAGAGCTTCCAGGACATCGAGTCCACAACGATCCAATCCTTGTGGTCGGCGTCGGTCGCCTCCCCGTCGATTCCATCGAATTTGATGTAGGCGGCGGCATTGGCAAACCCCTGGAAGTAGAAGGCGGGGATGGCGTACAAAAGTCCGAGACCTGCCATGGCAGCGAGCCAACGGCCGGCCTGTCCGCGTGGGGTGGGCGTGTTCGTATTCATGGCGGCGGGACTGGGGGTTTTTATGATGCTGAACTTTTGAAAAATAATGAAAAAAGCGTCCGGACACAAGCTTAATCTCGAACGCTTGGCTCTGTCGGGTGCGGGGCGAGAGGGGCGGTTGGCGGCGCGCCGGCGGGGGCGGACTGAACGACGGCTCGGCGTACAATCGGGGCCGGAGCGCGGATGAGTCGGAAAAGATCGCTGTGCTGGTCGGTCCAGACGAGTGGCAGGCCGGGAGGAGGCAGACCGCTCACGCCGGTCAGCCGGTCCCAGAATGTGGGGCGGTGTCCGGGACGGCAGAAGACGGCATAGATGCTGCCGACGGGCACGGGCGGATTGCCGGTATGAAACGAGATTCCCAGGTCCAGGCCGAAATGCGCCGCCAGCCCGTTCATGAGCGGTCGAAAGTCGAGGAAGCGGTTCGAAATGTTGGCCACGATCAGGCTGTTTTCATCGCGGAGGTTTTTCAGGTAAAGCTCCATGGCCTCGATGGTGAGCAGGTGGACGGGCACGGAATCGCTGGAGAAAGCGTCGAGGACGAGGACGTCGAAGTTTTGGGAGCCTCCGGTGCTCCATTCGCGTTCCAGCGAGAGGCGGGCGTCGCCGGGCACGGTTTCGATGGTGCCGGGAGCCTCGCGGATGCAGGTGAAGAGGGCACCGGGGCCGGCGGCGTATTCGATGACCAGGGGATTGATCTCGTAGAAGCGCATGGTGTCCTGCGGGCGGACGTAGGCGGCCAGGGTGCCGGCTCCAAGGCCGGCGACGCCGACGCGGAGCGGGGTGGCCTCGGTTGCGCGCCGCGGGTGTTGGAGGATGGCGAGGCCGACGCCGCTGTCCGGATGGCTGTAGCCGGCGGGCTGGCGGCGGAGGGCCTCGTCGAGGTACTGGAAGCCGTGGTTGATCCGGCCGTGGACCAGCTGGCGGGTGGCGACCCCCCGCTGCGGGACATCCTGCACCATGACGTGGCCGAAAAAGTTCCGGCCCTGGGCCACCAAGCCGTCGCGGGTGGCGCGGACGCGATCGAGCCAGAAGAGTTCGGCGATCAGGACCAGCACGATGACCATGGCGGCGGCCCAGCCGCGATGCAGCAGCCACCGGGGGTGGCCGGCGAGCCAGGCGGTCGCGGCGATGGCCGCGGTCGCCGCCGCGACGGGCAGCAGCCAGCCATCGAGCCACGGCGGCCCGGCTCCGCGGGACCGCAGCGACACCGCGCCCCAGCGGACCAGGCTGGCGGCCGCCAGCCACAGCAGGAAGAGCGCGTGGCCGCGGCCGCCGGCAAAGAATGGCGAAGTCCGGTCGGCCCGCCAGGCCAGTCCGACGGCGGCCCAGGCGACGAGGGTCAGGGCGTGGAATTCCGAGACCGTCATGAGCAGGGCGGGCGCGCCCAGGCTGACGGCGAGGCCTCCCAGAGCGCCGCCCACGGCGATCCACAGGTAGAATTCTGTGAGGTGGGCGATGCCTGGTTTGCGCAGGGCCAGCTCGCCCAGCAGTGTCACGCACATCAGCAGCAGGAAGCCGGCGTGGGTGGCGATTTGCACCGGGATGCTCAGATACATGGTCATCCAGGCGCTGATGAGCACGACCAGGGTGGCGACCGCGGCCAGCGGGGGGATCACGTTCCGGCGATACCAGCGGCCGCTTGCAAAGCACAGAATGAACGCCACCAGATAGAGCGCCAGCGGCAGCACCCAGAGCAGGGGGACCACGGCGACCTCCAGGCAGAGCTGATTGGTGGTGGCCAGAAAGAGGGCGGAGGGCACCGCCGCCAGGAGGACCCACAGCAGCCGCCGGCCCCAAGTCAGGCGCTCCGGCGGGGTCGAGGGCATGGCGGCGGCGGGTGCCGGGGCGGGGGTGGCTGGGGCGGGGTCGCGCTGCGCCGCCCGCCACGTCAGCCAAGCCGCCAGCACCATGAAGCCTCCTGCCCACCACATGGCGAGAGTGCCCAGCGGCCACCGCGGCTCGAGGACAAAGGGAAAGGCGAGCAGCCCGAGCAGGGAGCCGCCATTAGAGGCGGCGAAAAGCCGGTAGACCGGGGCGGTGGAGTCCTCCTGAGCCCGCCAGCGCTGGAGCAGTGGCCCGTGCGCGGAGAGCACGAAGAATGGCAGCCCCACCGCGAGGCCCAGGGTTTTCAGAATGTGGGCGACCGGGGGCTCGAGCCCGTCGGGCTTCAGGCTGGCGGCGGCGAGCAGCGGCCCCTGCCATTCCCTCCATTGCCACACCATCAAGGCGGACGCCAGCCAGGCGAGCGCCGCCTGCACGATCCGCTGGGTTCGGGGGCGGGCCAGGCGGTCGAGCGCCCAGGCATGCGCGTACCCGGCGAGCAGCAGAAGTTGAAAGAACAGCATGCAGGCGGCCCACGTCGCTGGAGCGCCGCCGAACCACGGGAGCAGGTGCTTGCCTGCGATCGATTGGACGAGGAACAGGAGAAAGGCCGAGAGAAAGATCGCCGGGACAAACATAATGGGGGTCTGACGTGTTGCGGGTGGGGGAGTATAGCGCGGCCCGGTTCCGGCCCAATCCTTTTCACGGCCGAGGTCGGGCGAATGTGCCCTTGCCTCCGGGCGCGGGGCTTTCACACTTGAAGTATGGCCGCGCTGGACTGGCAGCATCCGTGGATTCTGGCGCTGGCTCTTCCGGCGCTGGCGTGGCTGCTGTGGGTCGAGGCGGGGTCGGTGCAGTCCCTGGCACCGGCGCGCCGGCGCGCCCTGCTGATGGTGCGGTCGATGCTGGTGCTGCTGGTGGTGGTCGCCTTGGCTGCGCCGGCGCGGGAGGTGCGCAGTGCCGAGCAGGCGGTCGTGCTGGTGGTGGACCAGTCGCGAAGCCTGGGGGCGACGGGGGGCGCGGCGGCCCGGGCGCTGGCGGAATCGGTGCGGCAGAGGCTGCCGGCGACGGTGCCGGTGGGGGTGGTGGTGGCCGGGGCGGATGCGCGGGTGCTGGCCGTGCCCGCCTCCGGTCGGCGCGCGCCCTGGGACTGGGAGGCGGTGGCGGTGGACGGGGCGCGGACCAATCTTTCCGCCGCCGTGGCCCTGGCCGAAGGGCTCTTTCCGGCGGGCATGGCCCGCCATGTGATCCTCATCACCGACGGACAGGAGAACCGGGGGCACCTGGAGGACACGGCGCGCCGCGCGGCGGCGGGCGGGCTCCATCTGCACACCCTGGCGGTCGCCGGCGAGGTGCGGCCGGACGCCCGTGTGACCACCCTGGTGCCCGGCCAGGCCCAGTTGACGGAGGGTGCCCCGGTCGAGCTGACGGCGACCGTGGAGAGCTCGCTGGCCGGCGTCGGGCGGATCCGGCTGTTCGAAAACGGCCTGCAGGTGGAGGAGCGGCCGCTCGTCGTGGCTGCGGGTCAGACGCAGACGGTGACCTTCACCCGTTCGCCGGAACTGCGGAACAGCTACACGTATCGTGCCGTGATCGAGGGGCTGGACGGCGACGCCATTCCGGAAAACAACGAGGCCCTGGCCCTGGTCGACGTGCGCGGCAAACCGCGGCTGCTGTATGTCGAGGGCGAGCCTGAGGAGGCCCGCTACCTGGCGGAGGCGATGGAGGCGATGGGCCTGCGCCTCCAGGTGTGCACCCCGGAGACCATGCCGCGCACCCTGCGCGAGTTGAACGGGTATGACGCCGTCATTCTTTCCGATGTGCCGGCCCGCGCGCTCGGCGACGACTGGATGGCGGCCCTGCGCGATTATGTGGGGCGGCTGGGCGGGGGGCTGGTGATGATTGGCGGGCGGAATTCCTTCGGGGTGGGCGGCTACTACCGCACCCCGGTGGAGGAACTCCTGCCGGTCAAGCTTCAGGCACCCGATCAGGAGGAGCAGCAGTCGAGCGCGTTGGCGCTGGTGCTGGACCGCTCGGGCTCGATGGGCGGAGCGAAGCTGGAGTTTTGCAAGGCGGCGGCCGCCACCACGGCGGAGCTCCTCACCGCCAAGGATTATCTGGGGGTCTACGCGTTCGATTCGGCAGTCACCGTGGTGGTGCCGATGAGCAGGGTGCCGGCGGGTGGCGGGGGCGGGCTGGCTGGACCGATCGCCGGTATTTCCGCCGGCGGGGGGACGAACATCCAGCCCGGCATGGCCCGGGCGCGGGTCGAGCTTTCCACGGTCAAGGCGAAGATCAAACATATGATCGTGCTGACCGACGGCCAGAGCGAGGGCTCCGGATACGAGGCGCTGGCCGCCTCCATGCGGGCCGAAGGCGTGACCATCTCCACGGTGGCGGTTGGCGGCGACGCGGCCGTGCCCCTGCTCCAGGGGATCGCGGCCGCCGGCGGAGGTCAGGCCTACCAGACGCTCGATCCCGCGTCCATCACGCGGATTTTCACCCAGGACACGATGATTCACACCGGGCGTCTCATTCGTGAAGAGGCGTTTTCTCCCCAGTTGGTGGAGCGTCATCCATTGCTGCGCGGATGGAGTCCGTTCGAGAGCCCGCCCCTTCTCGGGTATGTCAAAACCAACCGCAAGGCGCTGGCCCAGGTGCCGCTGGTGACGGAGGCGGGCGACCCGTTGCTGGCCACCTGGCGCTATGATCTGGGCAAGGTCACCGCCTTCACCTCCGACTGCAAAAGCCGCTGGGCCGCCTCGTGGGTGGCCGGCTGGCCCGGCTACAGCCGCTTTTGGGCGCAGCTGCTGCGCGAAACCGCCCGGGCTCCGCAGGGGCAGAACATGGACCTGGCCCTGAGCCGCGAGGGCGAGGAGACGGTGGCCGAGGTGCGCCTGCTTGAGGACGCCGGCACCTTCCTCAATGATGCCGAGGTGGACGCCGACATTTTTTTCTCGCCGGCCAGCGCCCCCGGTTCTGCGCTCCAGCCGCTGGGCACGCGGCGGCTGGAGCAGGCCGGCCCGGGCCGCTACCGCACGACCTTCCGGCCGGACCAGAGCGGGGTCTATCTGGTGCGGGCGCGGGCGGGGGCGCGGCTGGTCTCCGCCGGCCAGATTTTCAACCGCAGCGCGGAGACCGCCACCGGCCAGATCAACGAGGCGCTGTTGCAGTCCGCGGCCCGGGTCAGCGGCGGCACCCATGTGTCCGTCGGTGCGCCCCCGGCCCTCCGCTTGCAGGCGGCCGAGGTGGCCCGGCATGCCGAGTTGTGGCCCTGGCTGCTGGCCGCCTTTCTTCCGCTGGCCCTGGCGGACCTGCTGCTGCGCCGCTGGGAGCATGTCCGCGGGCTGCTGGGTCCGCCGCTCACGCACTGAACGGTGTGGCTGGCCGCGCCGTGCCGGGGGAGGTTGTCGCCGGGTGTTGAAGCAGTTGCGTGGCCGGGGATTCCGCCCCATGGACACCATGATGCATCCCCAGCGCATGCCCGCATGAGACTTGAGGTCGACGAGGTCCGCAAAGCCTACGGTGCCACCCGCGCACTGGATGGACTCACCCTGCGTGTGGAAACCTCGCGCGTCCTGGTGCTGATCGGGCCGAGCGGCGGCGGCAAAAGCACCCTGCTCCGCGTGCTCGGCGGGCTGGAAACGCCCGACGGCGGCACGGTGCGCGTCAATGCCCACCAGCTCGCCGCCGCCACGCCGGCCGCGCTCCAGGCGTATCGGCGGCGCAATGGGTTTCTCTTCCAGCAGTTCAACCTGTTCCCCCACCTCACCGCCCGGCGCAACATCACTCTCCCGCTGGAAAAGGTCCACGGTCACGACGCCGCGACCGCCGCCTCGATGGCGGAAACCGCGCTGTCCCGCTTCGGCCTGCTCGACCACGCGGACAAGCTGCCCGCCCAGCTCTCGGGCGGCCAGCAGCAGCGCGTCGGCATCGCCCGCGCCATCGCCGTCGCCCCCGAGGTCCTCTTTCTTGACGAACCCACCAGCGCGCTCGATCCCGAGATGACCGCCGAGGTGCTGGAGCTCATCCAGGAGCTGGCGGAGGCCGGCCAGGACATCATTCTCAGCACCCACGAAATGGGTTTCGCCCGGGCTGTGGCCGATCAGGTCGCCTTCGTCGCCGCGGGCAAAATCGAGGAAGCCGCCCCGCCGGCCCGCCTGTTCGGCTCGGCCGAATCCGAGGGGGTGCGGCGCTTCCTGTCCCGCGTCATGCGCTATTGAGCCGGGCCGGACTCGGGCTGGCCGCGGTGGCGCGCCGCCCGCCGAGCCGCGAAATGGCCGGCCCTGAGGAATTTGAGCTTCGGCTTTGGATTTTTCGGCCGGGCCGCCTTAGATGGCGCGGATGGAAGACAGACTCTTGGGACAACTTCTGCTCATGGGGGTGCCGGGCGCGGAGCTGGACGCCGCGACCGCCGCCCGCCTGCGCGCGCTGCAGCCGGGCGGGTTCATTCTCTTCGGCCGCAATATCAAGTCGCCGGAGCAGCTGCGGAAGCTCATCGACGACCTGCGCGATCTTTCGGACCTTGAGCCGATCATCACCATCGACCAAGAGGGCGGCCGCGTCTCGCGGCTGCGGCTGATCGGCAGCGAGCCACCGAACGCGCAGCAACTGCGTGTGAAGGGGGACCGGGCGCTCATTCGCCGGCACGGTGCCCTCACCGGAAAGATCCTCCGCCTCTTTGGCTTCAACCTCAACCTGTGCCCGGTGCTCGACATCTCCGCCGATGATGCGGCCGACAACTCGCTGAAGGGCCGATGCTACGGCACCACCGCGAATCAGGTCATCGATTTTGCCGGCGTCTTCAACAAGGCCATGCGCAAGGAGGGCATCCTGAGCTGCGGCAAACATTTCCCCACCTACGGCAGCGCAGAGGTGGATCCGCACGAGCTGCTCCCGGTCATCGACCGGACCAAGGCGGAGCTGGAGGCGAAGGAGATCGCGCCGTTCCGCGCGCTGATGCCGGATCTCGACAGCATGATGATTGGGCATGCGTGGTTCCCGGCGTTTGATCCGGACCGGCGCTGGCCCTCCTCGCTCTCGCACGCGATCGTCACCAAATTCCTGCGCTGGCAACTTGGTTTCGACGACGGCCTGGTCATGACCGACGATCTCGACATGGGGGCGATCCTCAATGAGGTGAGCTTCGAGGAAACGATCCAGGCGGCGGTCACCGCGGGCAATGACATGTGCATGATCTGCCATCGCGTGGAAATGGTCGAGCAGGCGCGCGAGCACCTCAAGGCGGTGGCCGAGCCGCTGCTGGACGATGCGCTGCGGCGCGTGGAGAAGGCCAAAAAGAAGCTGATCCCGCCTGATGCGTGGTCGCCCGGGGTCTGTGCATCGTTGAACGAGGCGATCTGGCAGTTGCGGGTGGACACGCTGGGCGAGGAGCGTGCGTCGCAGCTGAGCGTCGAGGACGGCAAGCGCAGCCCCGTGGAATTGTATTAGCGGCGGGGGGCGGGGGTGGGCCGGCTTTGCAGCGGGCCGTTGCCCGCGACCGCGGAGGTGGCTGGATTCCAGTGCCCGTTGCCGGCCCGCGGGCCGAACCAGCCGATGTTTTCCCGTTGGTTGTCCCCTCCGTAGAAATTCGGGCCCTGTTCCTGGTTGGGCGGTTCAGCCGTCACACTGCCATCGGACCAGGCGATGAGCGCCTTGCCTCCGGCGCGGAAGTGGGTGCTCGGCTGGAGCGGTCCGCGCGGGCGGCCGCGGCGGTCGACCCATTCGTAGGGCTCGGTGAACGGGTATTCCTGAATGCCGCCGCTGACGGCGAGGGCGGTGGTGGCGAACATGACCACGCGGCCGGTTCCAGGCAGCTCGGTGCTGAGCGCCCCCTGGAAGGCGTTCTGCGGGGTGCCGCCGAGGTATTGGGCGTTGTACCCGTAGCCCCCGGCTCCCTTTTCGAAGCTTTCGGTCTCGTGGTCGCGCAGCAGCGGACAGGTGAGGATCTGGCGGTGGCCGCCGAGGTAGGGCGTGAGAAACCCCCGGAGCGGATCGAATTCATCGCCTGGCCAGCGTCGCCCGCCGTGCCAGCGGGTGAGGTTGTCCGGGCTGGTGGCCGGGCAGTAGGCACCGTCGTGGTCCATGGCATAGCTGGCATTGGCCACCGCGAGCCCGTGCAGTTGCGCGGTCGAGACGGCCACTCCGGTGCGCTGCCGCAGCCAGCCGCTGGAGCTGAACCAGACGGCCGCCAGGGTGGCTGCCAGAGCGACAACCAGCATCATCTCGAGCAGGCTGAAGGCGGGGGGGCGGCCGGGCCGCGCGCGGGGGAGTCGGGGGTTCATGGGTCGGACCGAAGCCGGATCCGCAGCCGGCAGAACGCCGGCGGTCCCCCAGAGGCCGGACCAAGCCGCAGCGGGGCGGTGCCGGGGCGCACGGTCCACGCGTCCAGATCGACCGAGGTTTCAGTGTCCGCGGCCACATCGCGGGCGGTCGGCCGCACCGCTGGAAACGAGGCGACCCAGCCGTCGGCGGTGAGCGCGACGGTTACGGCCGGCGCGGGCCCGGAAATGAGCGGCGGCGAGACCAGGGCGTATTCGAGCAGGTTTGCCACCCCGTCGCCGTCGGGATCGTCGCCGGGCGCGGAAGCTCCGTCAGGCCAGGTAAATCCGGCGCGCCAGCCCGCGTAGCTGTCGGCGGCTTGATGGAGCGCGCCCACGGCGTCGAGGTCGAAACCGCTGGTGGTCAAAAACGTCGGCCAGGGATCGTTGATGATGCGACCCAGCGAGTCCAGTCGGGCATGCCGGGGGTCGATTGATCCGACCACATCGACCACGCGGACGTGCGTGATGGCCGTCCGGTCGAGGCCCGGCGCGCCAGCCAGTTCGGCGAGATCAAACGGCGTGCCCTGGCCGGCGAGGTATTTCCCGGCGAGGTTGCGCACATTGGTCGGGTCGACCGCCCCGTAGCCGCCGATCTGCGGGGCGGCCGGCGTTTCCGAATAGGCTGGAAAACGGGTGAAGGCGAAGCCGTCGGAACTGACCTCGACGAAGGCCAGCTCCATAAAATACGAGCTGCCGCCGCTGAAACTGATCCCGTTTTCAAAAACCGCGAAGTCGGGCCCGGGGCCGTCGGCGATGGGCGGGTCGAAGCGCAGGGTGATCGATCCGCCGTCGCCGAGGCTGACCGAGGGTTTGGGGAGCGTGGTGCCGGGCTCCGGCTGGTCCGGCGGGCCGGCCACGTCGGCGCGGCCCAGCGCACTGGCCTCGGACCCATAACTGGCCGGTTCCGAGAGCGGGTCATCGATCTCCTCCGGTCCGCGGAGGAGGGCGGTCACCTCGACCGCCCAGCCGAGGATTTCCGGGGCGTCCGCCGCGATGGCGTCGGATCCGGGGCGGCCCGCTGCGGGAGGGTGGGGGCCGGCCTGCGCGAGCGCGCCGGTGGCGAGCAGGAGCGCGTGAAGCGGACGGATCATCGTGAAGGCGTGGTCCCGGGGAGCAGGGTTGGTTGTGGCGGGTGGGCGGCCGGGCCGGCGGCCGCGGACGGGATCTGCGGCCGCCGGCGCCGCCAGAGCAACGTTCCGGCCAGGACCAGGATCGCGGCTGCGGGCTCCGGGACCGGGGCGGCCGCCGGGACGCGCGGCCCCCCGACCGGTTCGCTGGCGAAGATCCATCCGTCCCACGACCCGTCGGCCAGCGGCCGCCCGGCGATCCCGGTGGTGGAAAACACCCAGGTCCCTGGCTCGCTGGCGGCGAAGGGATTGCCATTCGGCGGCAGCACATGGCCGGCATCCGCGAAAGCGGGGGCGGTGCCCTCGGTGACCGCGTTGTTGACCCAATAATTGCTGTAGCGTCCCGTTTCCGGATCATAGCCGGGATGGGCGTGGTCCAGCGTGCCGTCGAGGTCGGCATCGTATCCGATGGTGTCGATGAAGCCGGACTCCAGGCCGGCGGCTTGGAGCCGGGGGTCGGCCGCGACGATGGCGGTCACGAGGTCCCGGCCGGTCCGGGGTTCCGACGCCGGCCAGCGGTAGCCCCAGGCCAGGCTGGGCGCGCCGGCCGCGGCTCCGGGGAAGGCGAAATCGATGACCAGGACGGCCTGGTTGACGCCGGGTCCGGCGGCGGGTCCGACCCAGAAGTCAATGCCGGCCAGGGTGAAGGCTCCGTGAGCGGGGGTCAGGCTGGCGGCGGCGCACGTCAGTGCGGCCGCCACCGCGAAGGCGGTGCGTTGGGCTGTCATGTCTCAATGTCCTAACTTGATGCGGTTGGATGGGGCCGCGGTCATCCGGCCCCGGAGCGGGGACGGACCGCGATTGAGCAGCGATTCGGCGCAAGTATTCGGACTCCTGGCTCATGACCTCCGCCCCGCCTTCACCCGCCGAAACGGATTGGCTGCATGGGGCTTTGTGACCAGTTACCGCAGCGCGAACTGTCCCGGGATTGCACCGGGTTCCATGGCCGAGGCTGTGGCCTTTCTGATACGGGAGGAGGAGGCGATTGCAAGCGGCAAGCCGGCGGTCCGGGTGGTGCGGCTCCCCGCCGAGGGCCTTGCCAGGGCGCGCCCCCCGCGCCTAGGATGGCCGGATGAAAGGAAGGCGACTTTGTTCAGCGGTGGTGGCGATGGCTGTGTCGTGGCCGGTGTTCTCCGAGCCGGCGGCCACTGATCGCGGGCGGGACGTGTGGATGGCGCGGGCTCCGCTGGAGCCGGCGCTGTGGCCGGACGCCGGCCATCCGGTCAACCGCGACCGGATCTACGATTTTTACGCCAAGCAGGCCGATTTTTTCGCCACTCAGCCCGACCGGTTGGACTTGATTCTGCCGGAATTTCCCGGGCTCGATGGAGGTTCGTACGGCCACTGGGGCAATCAGAACGAGGACGTCTGGAAGGACGGGCGATGGAACCAGACCGATCACGGGTCGGTGGTCTCGAACGTCTGGCGCGGGGCCGGCATGACCATTCCCAAGGCGGTCTGCGTGCGACTGTCCGCGGGAGGGGGCGGCGGCGCGGCCCTGTCGGCGGTTTTTAATCCGCAGACCGCGACGTGGGATGCGGTGTGGCGCGGCGGCTTTGTGCGTTTTTCGGACATTCGGCACGGGTTTATGGAGGGGGCGGCGATGGCCGGGGAGGTGGTGACGGCGGCGCGGGCGGGCAAGCCGCCGGTGCCGGTGGCGTACCGCGGGTTTTACCGGCACGGGGAGAAAGTCATTTTCGCGTATGCGGTGGGCGGCCGCGAGTTGCTGGACTGGGTGGAGGAGAGGGACGGGGGTTTTGTGAGGCGCATCGTGCCGCGCGAGGAGGCGCTGATCCGGGGCGGTCCGGCGCAATGGCCGGAGGTGATCGAGACGCGGGGCGTGGTGGGTGCCGCGGGTGAGGGCGAGTCGTTTGTCATCGACACGCTCACCCTGCCATTCGACAACCCATGGAAGGCGCTGATGTTTGTCACCGGGCATGACTTTGCCAGCGATGGCACCGGGGCCATCTGCACCATGGGAGGAGAAGTCTGGACGGTCAGCGGGGTGGACGACTCGCTGGCCACGCTGCGCTGGCGGCGGTTTGCCGCCGGTCTGCACCAGCCACTGGGTCTGAAAATCGTCGAGGGAAAAATCCACGTGCTCGGCCGCGACCAGATCACCCGGCTGCACGATCTCAATGGCGACGGCGAGGCGGATTTTTACGAATGCGTTGCGAACGCCTTCGAGACGTCGCCCGGCGGGCATGACTTCAACACCGGTCTGGAGGCCGGGCCTGATGGCGCGTGGTATTTTGTCTCCGCCACCCAGGGCGTGTGCCGGGTGTCGCCCGATGGCGGCAAGGTTGAATCGCTGGCGACCGGTTTCCGCAATGCCAACGGCGTGGCGGTGGCCGCCGACGGCACGATTCTGACCAACGGCCAGGAAGGCGAATGGTGCAATGCCTCGGCGATCTTTCAGAGTGCGCCGGGTGCGGCGGGGGCGGCGCGGCCGTATTTCGGCTACGGCGGGCCGAAGCCCGGCGTGGCGGTGGCGAAGCCGCTGCTGCAGCTGCCGCGCGGTTTTGACAACTCCACCGGCGGCGCCTGCTTTGTCGAGGGCGCGGCCGGCCCGGCCTGGGAGCCGCTGCGCGGTCTGGTCGTCAGCACCTCCTTTGGGGCGGGTGCGGCGTCGGTGATCCTGCGCGACACCGCGGCCGGCGTGGCCCAGGGGGCGGCCGTCGCCATTCCGGGGAGTTTCCGAAGCGGCGTGCACCGGGCGCGGTTCGCCCCGCATGACGGGCACCTCTATCTCAGCGGCAGCGCAGGGTGGGGGACGTACACTCCGGATGACGGCTGCCTGCAGCGGGTCCGGCTGGTCGCGCCGCCGCTGCTGCCGGTCGCCTGGGAGGCGCGCGATAACGGCGTGCGGTTGACGTTTTCCCGCCCGGTCGAGGCCGCCGTGGCCGCGGTCGCAACCAACCATTTTGCCCAGGTCTGGAACAACCGGTATGCGGCCGACTACGGGTCGCCGGAATATTCGGTGCGCCACCCGGGCACGCCGGGCCACGATGCCCTGGAGGTGCGCTCGGCCCACGTGCTCGACGGCGGGCGCGGGCTATTTCTGGAAATCCCGCAGCTCACTCCGGCCAGCCAGCTTCACGTGCGGCTGCGCGTCGGCGGGCCGCGTCCGCTCGATCTGTTGGCCACGGTCCACGCTCTGGCTCCGGCCTTCACCGGGTTCCCCGGCTATGAGGCGGTGGCCAAACTGCCGGTGCCCGACGCGCCGATGAGCGCCGAGGTCGCAACTGCGGTCGCAGCCCGCGCCAATCCATGGGCCGCCGGCGAGGCGGGACGCACCATCCTTCTGGAGGCCGCGCTCGGGCTGCAGTTCGCCACCAAACACCTTCGCGCCTGGCCGGGTGAACGGCTCTCGCTGACCTTCAAAAACCCCGATCTCGTGCCGCACAATTTCGTGCTCGCCCAGCCCGGGTCCCTCGCGTCCATGGGCGACCAGGTCAACAGGCTGATCGCCCGGCCCGGGGCGGCCGCGCGCCACTACGTGCCCGACGCCCCCGAGATCATCGCCTGGACGGACATGGTCAACCCGGGCCAGGAATTCACCATCCACTTCGACGCCCCCGCCACCCCCGGCCCGTATCCGTATTTTTGCTCCTTCCCCGGCCACTGGCAGGTCATGAACGGGGTGTTGGAAGTGCGGCCGGTGGAGTAGGGGCCGGCGCGGCTTGGCGGCGGAGCGGGTTCGCGGCCGGCGCGGCCGGCGCGGCCGCCTGGTGCTCGGGGAAATCCGCCGCATACCGGGCCGCCAGGGCGGGCGGGTCATTGGCGGTGAGGTAGATCTTGCCGCGGATGCGTCTGGTCTCGCCCGGTTGCAGGCCGCCGAGGCGGAAGTCGGAGTGCAGGCAGCGCGCCACCCCCTGGAAAAGTTCCTGATACGGCTCCCAGGCGGTGGCGAAGATGAGCTTCTCGTCCGCGCTGAAGGCTCCGATCAAGCCGTTGCTGGGGACCAGCGGGCTGAGCGGCCGCGGATTCACGTCGGTCCGGGGCACGTGCTGCGGACACCAGACTTGGCCGGGCGTGTAGCGGGCGGTCCGGGCCCAGGGGCGCACCTCGGGAAGACGCGTCAAGCGGCCGTCGAGGAAGAGGAAACACTTGGGCAGGTAATCGTCGATGTTTCCGCCGCCGGCCTCGAATCCGGTGAAGGCACCGAGGCGGACGCACGGCTGCGCCCAGTGCGCTTCCGAGCGTTTGGAGCCGGGGTTGTGCGCCTCGATCCTGAAGTCCACCTCGTCCGCGGAGGCGGTGATGGTGTGTCCGACGGTGACGCCATCGGCGAGCGTGTCCCGCAGGCGCAGGGTTTTTCGATCGTCGGCAAGGGAGAGCAGTTCGGCCCGGTGCGGAATCACGGTGTGTTCGACCCAGTCGGCCTCGGTCGAACCGGCGCGGCAATACGCTTCGAGGTAATTGATGCGGATCTCCCGGCCCGGGATGTGCGGGGCGCGGAGCACGAGCCAGTGCGGCGCCTCGTAGGCGAGTTCGAGGCCCGGTGGCGCGGCGGCGGGCGTGGCTGAGGGCGCGGGCGCGGGCGGTCGGTCCGCGGCGAGCGCGAGGCCCGCGGTCAGGATGGCGGGAAGCGCCGTGGCGAGGGCGGAGGCAGCGAGAGTTTTCATGGCTGGTTCTGGGGGTGGAGTGTCCGCAATCGGGCGGCCTGCCGGGGGCGGGCCGGGGACCTGCTCCGCCCGGACTCAATCCTGTTTTTCCGCCTGTGTCCGAAACGCGAGCAGGCTGGATTCCGAGCGGATGTAGAGGGTGGTGGCGTCGATGGCCGGGGTGACGAAGACGGGCTCGTCGAGATCGTGCTGGTGGATGCGGGCGAAGGAGTCGCCGGTTTTGACCACGGTGATCCGGCCGCGGTTGGAGACCAGGTAGAGGTGGCCGTTGGCGGCGACGGGGGAGGCGCTGTACTGGCCGGGGGCATCGAGCCGCTCGGTGTAGAGAACCTCGCCGCTGGCGGCGTTGACGGCGGCGAGCAGGCCGCCATTGCGCATCAGATAGAGGTGGTCGCCGCAAAGGACCGGCGAGGGGATTTCCGGGATGTTCCGGTGCAGCTCCCAGGCGACATGGCTGTTGGTCACGTCGCCAGTGCCGCCGGGACGGATGGCCATGAGCCGCGGCGTGCCCTGCCGCCCGGCCAGGGTCTCCGCAAATTCTTCGCGGGTCCACGCCCCGTCCTTGTCCTTGTCCACCCAGCCGAACATGCCGTCGAGCCGTTCCTTCCGCGCGGCCGGCTCGCCGGGCAGGGGGATGCCGTAGCCCGGGTGGCCGGGAGCCAGTTCGGGGCGCAGGGGAAAGGTGAAATAGCCGGTCATCTCGTCGCGCTGGAGGCGGCCGTCGCCGCTGGCGTCGAAGCTCGCGACCGCCTGCCAAAACGGCTGGGGATCGACTTTTTCATCCGCGCCGCCGCCGAGCTGCGCGGAGGACACGTACACCAGGCCCGGGCTGGTCACGGGCATCGCGATCGTCTCCTGCGAGAATCCGGTCGCGTGCCAGATTTCCTCGCCGGTCTCGGGGTTGCAGCCGGTCACCCGGCCGCTGCCGAGTACGACCAGCTCCCGCCCGGCACCGTGGTCCCAGATCACCGGGGTGGACCAGCCGCTGCGCACAAACGGTCGCGCCGATTCCCAGGCCGTGGCTCCCGTGGATTTTTTCACGGCGATGAGTTTTGACCGGCTCAGCTTGCTGCCGTCGAGGTTTTCGTCGGAGTCGAGAGTCAGGATGAGGGTTTCGCCGTGGGGGACGGGGGATGTCGCCATGCCGTAGAGGCTTTTCGGCGTCGGGAGCGGTTTGCTCCATTGTTCGTTGCCGTCGTGGTCGTAGCAGAGCAGGCCGAACGAGCCGAAATACACGTACACACGGCTGGCGTCGGCGTGGGGGGTGGGGGCGGCCGGGCTGCTCGTCTGGTGGACTTTTTCGACTGGCACCTCCGGGGCTTCGCGCCGCCACACGATCGCGCCGGTGACGCGGTCGAGGGCGAAGGTGACCAGCCGCTGGTTTTCAAATCCGGTGAGAAAGATTCGGGTGCCGGCGACGACCGGCGACGACAGCCCGGGCGGAATCGGCGTTTTCCAAGCGAGGTGGGCGGCGTCGGGAGTGAGGGGCGGGGCGCACTCCGAGGCGGCCACGCCCGATCCCTGCGGGCCTCTGAATTGATTCCACGGGGGCGGCGGCTCGGCCGCGGTCTGGGCTGGCAGAGGGCTGCGCACGCCTGCGGCGAGCACGACGATCAGGGAAAGCTGATGAGGGGTGGTCATGGCTGAAGGCGCGAGCGGGGGGCGGGGGGCGGGGTGAGCGGTCGGCAGACCCCGGCCCGTTGCCGGGAATCACGCCCCATGGCCGGGGCCAGGTCAACCCGGATCTGCGGTCGGGGAGCGCCGACGTGGCTCGGTTCCGAGGGGTCGGCAGTCCTGCGGCCCGCGCCGGCCGGGCCGCCACCGGCCGTGGCGGGGCGAGGCTGGTGGGGCCTGGTTCCGGGTGCAAATCACCTTGACGTCAGGCGGCCTCCTCCGCTTCACTGATCCCGCAGTTTCGCTGCGCTTTTCATTCGTTTTCCCCATCCGCCCATCCCCACCTGCGACCCCCATGCCCAAGATCAAAAAACTTGTCAACAACCCGAACGACTGCGCCGCCGAACTTCTCGATGGTCTGGTCGAGGCTTATGATGGCGCGGCGCGCAAGGTCGGCCGCGGCAGTATCGTGATGAACGACCTGCCGGCGGGCAAGGTGGGTCTGCTGGTGGGCGGAGGCTCCGGCCATGAGCCGATCTACCACGGGCTGGTGGGCAAAAATCTGGCGGATGGCGCGGCCTGCGGCGACATCTTTGCCGCGCCGCCGCCGGATATCGTGCTCGAGGCCGCGCAGGCGGTGAACCAGGGCCAGGGCGTCCTCTTTCTGTACGGCAACTACGCGGGCGACGTGCTGAATTTCGACATGGGCGCGGAGCTGGCCGCCGAGGAGGGCATCGAGACCAAGACCATCCTGATCTGGGACGACGTGGCCAGCGCCCCGCCGGATAAAAAGGAGGACCGCCGCGGCATCGCCGGGCTTGTGCTGATCGTGAAAATCGCCGGCGCGGCCGCCGCGGCCGCCGCTTCGCTCGATGAGCTGGTCCGCATCGTGACCAAGGCCCGCGACCACACCCGTTCGGTCGGGTGCGCCATGGCTCCCGGCTCGATCCCCGCGACCGGCCATCCCACCTTCGAATTGAACGAGGACGAGATCGGCCTGGGCATGGGCATCCACGGCGAAAAAGGCGTGGCCCTGCTCCCGATGCAGACGGCCGCCGAGCTGACCCCAAAGCTGCTCGACATCGTGTTTGCGGACGACCTTGCGTTGGCCGCGGGCGACGAGGTGGTGCTGCTGGTCAACAGCCTGGGATCGACCACGATGATGGAGCTGCTCATTGTTTTGAAGGAGGCGAAGGCGATCCTCAATGCCCGCGGGCTCAAGGTGCACAAGACCTTGGTCGGCCCGTACGTCACCTGCCAGGAAATGGCCGGCATCTCGCTCAGCCTGCTCAAGCTCGACGACGAGCTGAAGCGGTATTGGGACGTGCCATGCTCGTCGGTCTGTTACACCCAGATGTGACATTCGCCGGTCGCGATCCGGCCGGCGTGGTGCAGGTTTGGCAGAATCACACCATGAACGCCCTCGACCACCGCGCCCTCCTCCACCGCGAACTGGCCCGTTTGCTGGAGGCGGGTTTTCCCGTGGACCAGGCCGCGGTCACGCTGCTGGCGCGCCAACCAAAGGGTCCGCGCCGCCGGGTGCTGGAGGCGCTGCGCGATGGCTTGACCGGCGGCCAGACGATTGCCGGAGCCCTGCAGCCGGCGGTCAGCCCGATGGAGTATTCGCTGCTGGAGGCGAGCGAAAAGGGAGGCCGCGTGGCTGATGGGTTTGCCTATCTCGCCGATTTTTTCACGATGCGGTCCCGGACGCGTTCGCAAGCGATCGCCGGCTTGATCTACCCGCTCCTGGTGCTGCACCTCGCGATCGTTCCGGCCTCGCTGATGCTGACTTTTGGCAAGGGGTTGTCGGGATTTCTGCCGACCGCCCTGGGGCTCCTGGGGCTCCTGTACGCGGCCGGCACGGCGGCCTGGCTGGGCATCCGCTGGCTGCTGGCTCGCGGGCAGCATGACCGCGCCACCGACGCTCTGCTGCGCCGCCTGCCCATCGTCGGGACCTGGCGGCGGGCCGAATCGCTTTCGCGCTTCTGCAAAGTGCTGGAAATCTCCCTGCTCGCCGGTCGCCTGCCGTCCGCAGCGGTGATGCTCGCCGCCTCGGCGGCCGACTCCGCCCTGGTCCGCGCCGCCGCCGAACGCATCGCCGCCGAGACCGCCGCCGGAAATCCCCTCGGGCCCGCCATGGCCGGCGACCCGGCCTTTCCCATCGAGCTGGCCGACAGTCTGACCAGCTCCGAAATCGCCGGTTCGCTGGAAAAGGAGGCGGGCCGCTGGTCGATCTACTTCCAGTCCGAGGCGAACCAGGCCGCGCAGCTCGTCGCCACCTGGCTGCCGCGGGTCGTTTATGCCGTGGCCGTGGCCGTGGTCATCGGCGTGGTCATCAAGTTTGCGCTCAATTACGTGAACATGCTGACCGGATTGATGCCGGAATGACGCGCCGCCGGTCCATTTTCGTGGTTGAATTCAGCCGCGGCGCCGGTCATTAAAGACGGCTATGGGACGCCAATGGTTGCACGATAAAAAAGCCGTCGCTTCGCTGAAGAAATCGCAGGCGACGAGCAAGCTGGTCAAGGAGATCATGGTCGCCTCGAAGCTGGGCGGTCCGGAGCCGGATTTGAACGCGCGGCTGTTCGCCGCCTGTGAAAAAGCCCGCAAGGAGTCGGTCTCCCGGGACGCGATTGAGCGCGCCATCAAAAAGGGCGCGGGCATCGGCGACGAAAAGGTGGTGATGGAAAGCGTGACGTTCGAGGGGTTCGCCCCGCACCGCGTGCCGGTGATCGTGGAAGCCGTGACCGACAACAACAACCGCACGTCCTCGGAAATCCGCATGCTCTTCCGCAAGGGCGCGCTCGGTACGTCCGGCAGCGTCAAATTCATGTTCGAACATGTCGGGCTGGTCGAAGCGCACACGGCCGATGCGGCCACCGACCCCGAGGAGGCGGCGATCGAGGCCGGGGCCAATGAGGTCGAGCCGCTGACCCACGAGCAGAACGACGACATCCCTGAGGAGCGGAAGGGGGCGCGGTTCATCACCGAACGCGCCGCCACCGTCGAGGTCAGCAAATGGCTGGTCTCCCATGGCTGGAGCGTGGTCACCAGCGAACTGGGCTACCTGCCCAAGGACAAGCCGGCCCTCGACGACGGCCAGCTCTCCGAAGTCGGTGAGTTTCTTCAGGCCCTCGACGACCACGACGACGTCACCCGCGTCTGGGCTGCGGTCTAAGCCGCCTCGCTCGACATGCCGATGTCCAGTTCACACGCCAGGAACGGCGAAGCCAGGGCACCACACCCGTCTTCCCATCCCGCGAGCCGCGCCGCAGTCATGGCACCTGCCCACCGGCGTTCGGTCCGCCGGCCAGGTGTTGCCGGAGGTCGGCAAGGGCGTCGTCCTGCGAGAAACCGTCGGGCACGGTGGAGCGCGCTTTCTCTGAGAACGCGGGTTGTTTGAGCCTCCAGCGGGCCTCGCATTCGGGGTCATCGAGGGCTTCGGCGAGGGCGGCCATCAGGTCGTAGGAATAGCCGTCGTAGCCGGCGGCGATGAAGGCGTTGTGCGCGCCCATGGCGGTGAAACGTCCGGTCTCCTCGATCATCGGGTGTTCGGGTTCGGTGGCTGGCGGTTCGCCCTGCCAGATGGCGTCGCAGGCCGTGACCGAGACGGACAGATACCGCCGGCAGGCGGCCGGGCGCGCTTCATAGACCGAACAGCAACCGGCGTGGTCAAGCAGGGCGCAGGGCCGGTGCACCGCATGGCGCCCGGCGTGGGTCAGCCCGGTCACTTGGGCGGCCGCGTCACGGATGCGGGGGAGGGTGGCGGCAAGGTGTGGTTCATGGCCTTCGGCCCGCAGCCGGCGGCTGATCAGCAGGACCTCGTGCGCCCGCACGTCGATCCGCAGCCAGCAGCAGAACGAGCAGCCGGCCCGGCAGTCGACGGCGGCGCCGGTCATTTGCTGAAAGCCTTCGACCGATTGTTCGAGGTGGCGCAGCGCCGCGGCCGCGACGGCCAGGGGGTCTCGGGCGCGCAGGGCGGCACCCACCGTGCGAAAGGTGCTTTGGTAGGCGGCGTGGCTGAGTTGATGAGGCATGGCGTTGCCGCCTGGCGGCGGAGGGGATTCCTGGCCGACTCACGCAGGGGCGACCAGGCTTCGGGCCGCCTGCAGGGCCTCGTCGAGGCGGGCCACCTCCTTGCCTCCGCCGCGGGCAAAGTCGGGTTTGCCGCCGCCTTTGCCGCCGACGAGTGGGGCGATGGTCTGGATGATTTTCCCGGCCTGGATTCTCGACTGGTGGTCTTTGCCGACCGTGGCGATGAGGGCGACGCTCTGGTTGCCGGAGGCCCCGAGCACGACGATGCCGTTGAACATCGACTTCAGGGCGTCGGAGACAGCCATGGCGTAGTCGCCATCCACCTCGCCCAGATTGGCGATGAGGACGTGATCCGCGGCGGTGGAGAGAAGCGCCTTCGCCTGGCTGGCGGCTTCGCGCTGCTGGGCGGATTTGAGCGCCTTTTCGAGCGCCTTCTGCTGGTCGAGGAGCGCGTCGATCTTTTTCTCCAGGTCGGCCGGCCCCTGAGCCATGACCTTGCCGGACAGCAGCTTGAGGAGGTCGCTGTCGCCGCGTGCGGCGGTGAACGCCTCCAGGCCGGCGATGGCTTCGACCCGGCGGACGCCGGCGGCCACGGCCCCTTCGCTGACCAGACGGAAAAGCCCGATTTCGCCGGTATGGCGGGTGTGGGTGCCGCCGCACAGCTCCATGCTCCAGCCGTCGAGCTGATTCGACTGGCCGCCGATCTGGACGACGCGGACGAGGTCGCCGTATTTTTCGCCGAAGAGCTGCATGATGCCGCGGTTGGCTTTGGCGTCGGCAAACGGCACCTCGGACCACGACACCGGCTCGTTGGCGACGATGCGCTCGTTGACAAGTTTTTCGATGTCGGCCAGCTGCGCGTGGGTGAGGGCGGCGCTGTTGAAGTCGAAGGTGAGTTTTTCTGGGCCGACGTAGGACCCTTTCTGCGTCGCCTCCTTGCTGACCACCTCGTGCAGCGCCCAATGGAAAATGTGGGTGACGGTATGATGCCGTTCGAGGGCGCGGCGGCGCGGGCGGTCCACGATCAGCCGCGCGGCGGCCCCTTCGGCGGGTGCCTCCTCCCCGGTCAAGAAATGCAGGAACGTATGGCCCACCTTCTGGGTGCTGGCGATGTGGTAAATCTCGCCGCCGACGACCAGTTCGCCGGTGTCGCCGAGCTGGCCGCCCATTTCCGCATAGGCCACCGAGGTGTCGAGCACCACGGCCGTCTGGTCCTTCATCGCCACCACCTCCAGCACCTTCGCATCGGTCACCAGGTGGTCGTAGCCGACAAACCGCGTCGCCTCCTTGGTTTCGACCTCGGAGAGGGCGATGATCTGTTTCTTTTGGGCGGACCGGGCGCGCGTGCGCTGCTCGTCCATCAAAACCTCGAACCCCGCAGTGTCGACGGTCAGCCCGCGCTCGCGCGCCAGCAACTCGGTCAGGTCAAGGGGGAAGCCGAAGGTGTCGTAGAGCAGGAACGCGCTGCCTCCGGAGACTCTGCAACGCACCTGATGGAGGAGAGCTTCGACTCGGAACGCCCTTTCAGCGCCAAAATCCTGAGTGACATGGCCTTCATCCAGAAGAGATCCCAACTCCATCTGGAGGTTGTCGAATCCGACCCGTTCTCCACTGAGTCCTACGGCTCCATGTTTCACGAATTCCTCAAAATACTCTCGCGACGGGGCGGTATGGCCCGTGGAAATAGCGTGGGCAGCGGCCAGGAAATCGGCCGCGCGTTTTTCAATTCGCGACATGGACTGGGTGATCCACTCAAACGTATCGATCCCCCGGTCCAGGGTCCGGTTGAACGCCTCCTCCTCCATTTTGAGGGTGGCCTTGACCTGTTCCTTGCGGGCGCGGATATCCGGGAAGACGTCGCCAAAGTGGACGGCGAGCACGTCGACGAGTCTGTAGAAGAACGGATCCTGGAAGCCGAGGGTGCGGCCGTATTTGACGGCGCGTCGCAGAATCCGTCGCAGCACGTAGTTGCGGCCCGCGTTGCCTGGAGGGATGCCGTCGGCGACGGAGAAGCTGAGCGTGCGGATGTGGTCGGCGATGACGCGGAAGGCGACGTCGATTTTTTCCTGGTCGGTGTCGCCGGTGGAGCCGGGCGCGGGCAGGGTGGAGGTGTAGCGCTGCGGGGTGCCGTTGAGTTCGGTCAGTTTTTCGATTTCGGCGAAGATCGGGCGGAAGACGTCGGTTTCGTAGTTGCTGATCCGGGCGTTTTCGAAATCGGTCAGTCCCTTGGTGCCCTGGATGATCGAGCAGACGCGTTCGAAGCCCATGCCGGTGTCGACATGCTGGGCGGGCAGCGGCGAGAAGGTGCCATCGGGATTGGCGTTGTACTGGATGAAGACGTTGTTCCAGATTTCGATGCAGCGGGCGTCGGAGCCGTTGACCAGGGCGGCACCTGATTTCTGGTCCTCCACGCTGGTTTCGCGCGGGCCGGGGCGCAGGTCGACGTGGATTTCGGTGCACGGGCCGCAGGGGCCGGTGTCACCCATCATCCAGAAATTGTCCTTTTTATTGCCGTTGACGATGTGGATGTCGGGATCGAGGCCGGCGGCGCGGAATTTTTCGGCCCAGAGATCCCAGGCCTCCTGGTCGCGGTCGGCCGGATCGCCGAGGGATGGGTCCGGCTGGTAGATGGTGGCGTAGACCCGCTGCGGGGGGAACTTCCAGACGTCGATGACCAGTTCCCACGCCCACGAGATGGCTTCTTTTTTGAAATAATCACCGAACGACCAGTTTCCGAGCATCTCGAAGAACGTGTGGTGATAGGTGTCGAGGCCGACGTCCTCGAGGTCGTTGTGCTTGCCGCCGGCGCGGATGCATTTCTGGGTGTCGGCGGCGCGGCCCGGGGAGTAGGGGCACTCGATCTGCCCGAGGAAGATGGGCACGAACTGGTTCATGCCGGCATTCGTGAACAGGAGGTTCGGCGAATCGGGCAGGAGGGAGGAGGACGGCACAATGGTGTGCTGCTTCGATTTGAAGAAGTCGAGGAAGCTTTGCCTGATTTGGGTGGCGGTCATAGAAGATGGGCTGGGGCGGTCGGGCGGCGACCCCGGGGGTGCGGCCGGCTTTCGGCGCGCCGTGGTGGCCTGACGTGGGATGTGGCTGGTGGAGGGAACCGGAGCCCCGCAGGAAAGCCGGGTTGCGGGCTGGGGCAAGCGGCGTCACGATCCTTGATGAAACACAGGAGGCGGGCGGGCGGGGCGGACGGCAAAGGCATTTGCCACCCGCCTGATCAGGGATAGCGGAGAGGCATGTCCAAGAGCGCAAAAAAACCGGTGGTGCTGATCATTCGCGATGGCTGGGGGATCAATCCCGGCGGCCGCGCCGAGGCGGAGGCGCATGGCGACGCCACCCTGCTGGCCCGCACCCCCTTTCACGATTATTTGTATGCGACGTATCCGTGGGCCCGGGTGAGCGGGAGCGGCGAGGACGTGGGGCTGCCGGCCGGGCAGATGGGCAACAGCGAGGTCGGGCATTTGAATCTCGGTGCCGGGCGGGTCGTGGACCAGGACCTGACGCGCATCAACAAGGCCATTCGCGATGGTGAACTGGCGGGCAACCCGGTCCTCGGCGAAGCCTTGGCGCAGGCGGCCCGGCCGGGCGTGCGGCTGCACCTTCTGGGGCTGATCTCGGATGGCGGGGTGCACAGCCACCAGGATCATGTGGTGGCGTTGTGCGCGGCGGCCCGGGCGGCCGGTTGCGGCGAGATCTGGGTGCACGCGATCACCGACGGCCGCGACACGTCGCCGACCGGCGGGGCGGGGTATTTGCGAAAGCTGGAGGCGGACCTGGCACCGACCGGGGCGGTCATTGCCACGGTCATCGGGCGGTATTTTGCCATGGACCGGGACACGCGCTGGGACCGGAACAAGCTGGCCTGGGACGCCCTGGTGCTCGGGCGGGGGGCGGCGTCCACCGGCCTCCCTTCGGAGGCGGTGCAGGCGGCGTATGCGAGCGAACCGCGCGGCGACGAATTCATGCCGCCGATGATTTTTGCCGAGCCGGGGCGGCAGCGGGTGCGGGACGGCGATGTGGTGTTGTGGTTCAATTTCCGGGCGGACCGTGCGCGCCAGCTCACCGAGGCGTTCATGGTGCCCGGGTTCGAGGGGTTTGACCGCGAAGTGCGGCCATCGCTCGGCGGGTATTACACGCTGACCGAATACAAGGAAAGTTATGCGGCGCTGGGGGTGCGGGTGATCTTTGGCCCGGAGAGCATGGACCAGATTTTGGGCCAGGTCGTGTCCGAGGCCGGGCTGACCCAGCTCCGGGCGGCGGAGACGGAGAAGTTTCCGCACGTGACCTTCTTCTTCAACGCGGGCAGCGACACGCCCTTTCCGGGGGAGGACCGGTACCTGGCGATCAGTCCGAAGGAGGTGGCGACCTACGACCTCAAGCCGCAGATGAGCGCGCCCGATCTCGCGTTTGAAGTGCGCCGCCGGCTGGCGGACTACGACCTGGTCATCATCAACTTTGCCAATCCCGACATGGTCGGCCACACCGGGGTGGTGGAGGCCGGCATCCATGCCTGCGAGACGATCGATCTCGGGGTGCGGTTGATCGTCGAGCAGACACTGGCGCTGGGCGGCAGCCTTTTTATCACGGCCGACCACGGCAATTGCGAGCTGATGCGCAATCCGGATGGCTCGCCCCACACGGCGCACACCACCAACCTGGTGCATGGGATCTACGTGGCCGCCGACGCCGGAGGCTTCACCGTGCGCGACGGCATCCTGGCCGATGTCGCGCCCACGTTGCTGGAAATGCTGGGCGTGCCACAGCCTCCGGAAATGACCGGGCGTTCGCTGCGGGTGCGGGCCTGGCCGCCGCCGGCGGTTACCTCAGGATGAAGGGCACGCCCATTTCCTCGAGCAGGCGCTTTTCCTTGCTCAGGTAGCGATCGGCAAGCTTTTCGAAGCCCTTTTCCGAGCGGAAGGCGACGAGGAACTGGTTGACCTGCTGGCGCAAGGCGTCGTTGCCCTTGGCCACCCCGATGGCCCAGCTTTCCTCGACGAACGGACGGAGCAGGCCGCGGGTGGTCTCGGGGTTGGCCTGCGCGTATTGGAAGATGCTGAGCTGGTCGTAGATGAAGGCGTCGGCGCGGCCCTGGGCCACCTCCTCGACGCAGGCGTTCTGGTCCTCGAAGATGACGCGTTTGGCTGACGGGAGGTGGTTGATGGCCCAGGTCTCGCCGGTGGTGACGCTTTTGGCGGTGATGACCCGGCCGGGGGCCTTCAGGTCCTCCACGGATTGGATGTCCGAGTCCTTGCGGACCAGGAGGGCCAGGCCGGTGAAGGCGTAGGGGTCTGAGAAGTCGATTTCCTGGCGGCGTTCCTCATTGGCCGTCAGGGAACTGAGGATGAGGTCGATGTTGCCGGTCTGGAGCGCGGGGATGAGGCCGTTGAATCCCATCGGCACGATCTGCAGGGGCCGGCCCAAGTGCTTCGCGAGGGCTTCGGCCATGCGGACGCCGACCCCGTCGGGCTGGCCCGCGGTGTCCTGGGTCTCAAATGGCGGGTAGCTCAGTTCCATGCCGACGCGAAGCACGGGCCCACCGGTGCCCTCGCCGCTCTTTTTTCCGCAGCCGCCCAGGCTCAGGGCCAAAAGGCAGGCGGGCACGAGGAGGGCGCGGCGAAGGTAATGACGGCGGTCAGGCATGGATGGATGGATGGACGGGTGCGGGAGGAGAAGAGCGATTTACATGCCGTGGTCCCGGGTGGCGGCAGCTCCGGTCGCTGCAGTGCGGACAGGCACCGGCAGATCAGGCGCGCAGCTCGGCGAGTTTGACCGGGCGGCCGAGTTCGGCGGAGCGGTCGGCGGCAAAAATCACCTCATGGCTGTGCACGGCGTCGGCGAGCGCGGTCAGCGGCATGGCTTCGTCCCTGGCCAGGGAGGCGAAAAACGCCTCGAATTGGGTCTGATACGGATGATCGGAGACGTCTCCGCTGTCGAGCATCTTGAGGCTCATCTCGCCCCACGCATGCTTGTTGAAGCCAGGCAGGTTCACGTGGAATTTTTTGTCGAGGATTGCCCCCTCGCTGCCGACGAGATGGGTGTGGAAATAATACGGCTGGAGGCAGTCGACAACGGCGGCGCATTTGCCCACCCGGCCGTCGGCAAACTTCAGGATGGTCACGCTGCTAGTGTCGTATTCGTAGGGGGCGAACGTCTCGCTTTTCGACTTGGTGGAATACGTCATGACCTCCTCGACCTCGCCACCCATGCACAGGAGCAGGGCGTCGAGGGCGTGGCAGCCGGCGGTGAGCAGGGCGGAGCCGCCGCCTTTTTTCGTGATGTTCCAGCGGAACTGGCCGTACCACGGCCCGATGCCGTGGTAATAATCGACCTCCCCGTAGTGCACCGTGCCCATCAGGCCCTTGTCGAGCATGGCCTTGATGCCCTGGAAGTGGCTGGACCACCGGCACTCGAAGCAGACGCAGAAGTGGACGCCGGCGCTGGTCACGGCGGACTCGACCCGGCGCAGGTCCTCCATCGAGAGGGTGGCGGGTTTTTCGAGAATGATGTGTTTGCCGGCGGCAGCGGCGGCCACCGCCTGGTCGGCGTGCTCCCAGGGATAGCTGGTGATGTCCACGACCTGGAGGCCGGGATGGGCGAGCAGGGCCTCCAAGGTGCGGTAGCTCTTGATCGGAGAGCCGTGGGTGGTCTCCAAGGTGGCGTCATTCAGTTCACGCGACGAATAAACGGCCACGACCTCGGCGAGGCCGGTGGCATTGATAGCCCCGATGTGGGCGGTGGCGGCCCAGCCGTACCCGATGACGCCGACTTGGAACTTCTTCATCGGCCGAGGATGCGGGGGGCAGGATGGAATTTCAAGACGCTAAATTGCGCCGGCGTGCCGCCTTTCGCGGTCGGGAGGCTGGGATCGCGTGGGGATTTGAGGCCGCCGCCGCGGACCCCAGTCTCCAACTTTCGATGGGGTTTCCCAACCTACGCCCGGCGGGCGCTCCAGACGGCGAGCAGCAGGGTGAGCACGGCGGCAGGCAGCAACCCGAGGCAGAGGCCGAGGATCTTGGCGGTGTGGCCCGGGGCGAGCTCGAGGTGGTAGCCGGGCAGTCGGCGGGACGCGATGCCAATAAGCTCCTCCCGGCTGAGCAGCCAACTAAGCGAGGAGGAGACGAAATCGTAGGCCACGGGATTGACGCGGATCGTTTCGCGGTCGGGGTCGATGAGGGCGGCATTGCCGACGACGATGAGGCGGGAGGCGGCCGCGCTCAGGCGCTGGTCCTGCTGGGCACCGCGTTCGATCGAGGCGGCCAGGATGAGCGGATCGGGTTCGAGGGTGTCGGCTTCATCGCGGCGAGGGGCGGAATCGTCGGGCCGGGACTCGCCCCAGTAGTCGGTGCCGGCGAAGGCGAGCGGGGTGACTTCCAGGGCTGCGGCGCGCAACACGCGGCTGTCCTCCTCCAGGCGCAGCGTCTTGGTTTGTTCGGGGAAGGTGATGGCGGTTCCGCCGAGCGGCGCGGTGACGGTGGCTTCGGGATTAAAGGCGGCGGGCACCTCGAATTCCTTGCGGGTGCCCCGGGCGGTGACGAGGACTTTGAGCACCCGGTCGGCGCGCGGGTGCACGCCGTATTTGCCCAGAAAGGCATCGAGCCGCGGGGTCTCCGTCTCCGGGTCGAGCAGGAAGAGCAGGCCGGCCCCCTTGCGGGTCGTCCACCAGGAGTCCAGCAGCTCGATTTCGCGCTGGGTGAAGTCGATGCCCGGACGGATGGAGACGAGGGCGGAGGCGTCGCTGGGGATTTCGGCCAACCCGGTCAGGCCGAGGGTCCGCACGTGGGCGTCCTGTTTGGCCGCCATGTTCCAGAGGACGTTCTGGGCGGTGATGGCCTGGCCACCCGGGCCGCGGGCGGCCGGGAGGTTGCCGATGTTACCGGTCAGCACGTAAATGACCTGCGGGGCTTTTTGGTTCACGCCAATGAGGGCGGAGGTGAGCAGATCCTCGCCGCGGAACTCCAGGAGCCGGCGTTGCGGGCCCTCCTCATCGTAGGTGAAGACCTGGGTGGCCGGGACGAAGCGGGTGCGCCGGGCGGGCGGTGCGGGCGTCGCCGGATCCGCGGCCTTCGGGGGTGGGGCCTGCTTGCTGACGATCAGGCCGTTTTGATTCACGTCGATGCCGTACTTTTTCTCCAGCTCCAGCCGCCGGCTGGGCTCGCGGTTGAGATCGAGAAATTCCACGTCGACGCGGGCGCGGGCGGTGCGTTTGTATTCTTCGAGCAGGGCGCGAATTTCCTTTTCCTCCTCGCCGCCCTTGGGAAAGACGGCGATGACGTCGGTTTTTCCGCGGAGCGACTTCAGGAACCCCTGGGTTTGCGGGGTGAGGGAGAAATGCCGGTCGCGGGTCAGGTCCCACCGGCGGAAATGCCGGAAGCTGAGGTAGTTGACCACGCCAAGCAGGAGCACGCCGGCCAGGACCTGGAGGAGGACGTTGGTGGCAATGTTGGTGCGGCGGATTGGCCGGGGGGGGGCGGTGGCTTCGGACATGGGCCGTTCAGGTTTTCCATCGGCGGAACTCGATCACCTGGTGGGTCAGAAAGAGGAAAAAGGCCGAAAGGGTGACGTAATAAACGATGGGCCGCGTATCGACGAGGCCGCTGGTGAAGAGCGCCATATGCTCGACCGAGGCGATGTAGGTGAGGATTTCGGACAGGTCGAGCATGCGCGCCGAGGAGAGGTACACGGCGACGAAGCCGACCAGGTAATGCAGCAGGATGAGGGTGAGCGCGAGGATCGCGGCGATGATCTGGTTGCGGGTCAGCGACGAGGCGAACAATCCCATGGCCAGGTAGAGCAGGCCCATGAGCAGGACCATGCTGTAGCTCCCGATGAGCGGTCCGCGCGGCACGTCGGCGGCACCGTCGGTGACGTACTGGAATAGGTAGAGATTGGCGAGGCTGGGCAGCCAGAGCACGATGTAGAAGATGACGGCCGCGACATATTTGGAGAGCACGAGCTGCGCGGCCCGCACCGGCGCGGTCATCATCGTCTCCAGGGTGCCGAGTTTGCGCTCCTCGGCCAGCAGCCGCATCGTGATCAGCGGGAAGACGGAAAAGTAGCTCAGGTAAAACCATGGCGTGCGGAACATCCAGGTGACCAGGTTGGCCCCGCTGGTCGACCGCGTGAGCGCGGAAATGCTGGCGTAGAAGCTCACGCCGTTGATCAGCATGAACAGCAGGATGACCACGTAGGCCAGGGGCGAAAGAAAGAACTGCCGCAGCTCCTTGCCGAGAAGTATGAGGAAGACGCGCATCAGGCGGAGCGGGGTGGATGGAGCGGGGTGCGGGGCGGCGTCGCGACCCGGCCGGGGCGGTCTGCGCCGGGGGCGCGAGGGGGGGAAGAGGCGGCTGCCGGGCCTGCGTGTGGTGCGCTGCTCATTGGTTCTGGGTGATCTCCACGAAGACATCCTCCAGGGAGGCCTGCTTGCGGACAAATTCGCGGAGCGGCCAGCCGTTTTTCGCGATCAAGGCGGCGATCTCCTCGCGCGGATCCGCCCCGGTGTCCACCCGCACGGTGAACCGCTGCCATCCCTCCTCCAGCGCGTCCGCCAGCACCCGCCGCACCTGGGGCAGGGCGCGGATCGCGGTCGTCACTTCCTCGGTGCCGGCCCGGGCTTCGAACTCGATCGCCCCGGCCGTGCGCAGCCGCTGCTGGAGCGCCTCCGGGGTGTCCGAGGCCTTGATTTTCCCGCCATCGATGATGATGACGCGGCCGCAGGTGGCTTCCACCTCGGTGAGGATGTGGGTGCTGAGGAGGATGGTGTGCTTTTCGCCGAGATGCCGGATGAGTTCGCGGACTTGGCGGATCTGATTCGGGTCCAGGCCGTTGGTCGGCTCGTCGAGGATGAGGAGCTGCGGCCGGTGGACGAGGGCGTCGGCCAGGCCGACCCGCTGCCGGTAGCCTTTGGATAGGGTGCCGACCATTTTTTTCCGGACCTCGGCGAGGCCGCACAAATCCATGACCTCGTTCACGCGGTGGCGGCAGTCGCGCCCGCGCAGCCCCTTGAGGCGGGCGCGGAAGGTGAGGTACTCCTTGACCCGGAAATCGTCGTAAAGCGGCACGTTTTCGGGCATGTAGCCGATTTCCCGCCGGGCCTTGAGCGACTCGGCGAAGACATCGTGACCGGCCACCGTGACCCTCCCCGCGGTGGCGGGCAGATAGCTGGTGAGGATCCGCATGGTCGTGCTTTTGCCCGCGCCATTGGGCCCGAGGAAGCCGACCACCTCGCCGCGACCGACCGAAAACGACACATCATCCACGGCGGTGCGGCCTGGATAGCGCTTGGTCAGATGTTCGACGTGGATCATGCCTGGGGTGGGGAATCTGTCTCATACCAGCGCCACCGCCGGGACGCAAGACCCGTTGGGTGGGCGGTACGCGAGGCCGGAAGAAAAAGCCCGGCGCTCCGCGGGCCGGCGGGGAGGGGCTGGCGCTCATGCTCCGGCCCTTCGCCCGCTTCGTCAGGCGGCGGGGTGTTTTTTGCGCCACGCCGGATGCGGGTCCCGCGAGGAGAGGGGGCGGCCGCTTTCTGGGCGGGCTTTTACCGCCGCGAGTCTTCGCGGGCGGCGACGTCGGCCCATCCGCCGCGGCCGGCGAGGCGGGCGGTTTTTTCCAAGCCGCGGAGGTGGTGTTCAAAGCTGGCGCGGCGGGTGCCGTCGGGCAGGGGGGCCCCTTTGGTGTGGATGCGGGCGAGGCCGGCCTCGACAAGGATTTCGGCCAGCCAGCGTTCGCGTCCATCGGGCAGGGTGACGGCGAGGTGGGCGTAGTGGCGGCGGTCGTCGAAGACCTGCTCCCACTGGGTGAAGACGCGGAACGGGCGCTCCCGGAGCAGCCGCAGGGTGAGTTCCCTGGCCTCGCGGCCGAGGCGCAGGGTTTCGGCTTCGGTCAGGCCGCCGAAGGCCGCGCCCTGCTCGGCGAGGCGGTCGCGATTCAGGTGGTGCCGCCGCTTTTCCGGGCAGTCGACGAAATACAGCCGCAGCACGTGCCGGCCGCCCTGATGGCTGATCAGGAAGCTGTCTCCGTCGTCGCCCGGATCAGCGGCGAGGGCGGGCTGCCGCAGTTCCGTCCAGGAGGCGGCGGGGGCCGGGGGGCGGCGGTTCGGGCGGGCTGCGCCCGGCCCGTTCCATCGGTGTTCCTCCTCGCGCAGCCAGACCGCCGCCGCGGCCAGGGCCACGGTGGCGACGAGGGTGACGACGTGGCGGAGTCGGCGGCGGGACATGCAGGCACAGTCCTATCGCGGGATCGGCCAAAGGAAACCGCGGATGCCGGCCGGGGGCCAGGGCGGCGGATGCGCCGAGGTCTCGGGGTCGTCCGGCGCGGCCGGCGGGCGTCGATTCCCGCCGGACGTCATTGACACCGTGCCGAGGCATTCCTAGCCTCGCGCCCTCACCCGACCATGGCCGCCCCCACCACTCCGCCCGACTGGACCGCGATCGAGCAGCGCCAGGATTTCAAGGCCCTCCTGGCCGCGAAAAGACGCTTCATCATCCCAGCCACCGCTTTTTTCCTGGTCTATTACATGGCCCTACCGGTGCTGGTCGGCTATTTCCCGGAGCTCATGAAGCGGCCGGTCTGGGGGGCGGTCAATGTCGCCTACGCGTTCGCCCTCTCCCAGTTCCTCATGACCTTCGTCATGGCGGCACTTTATGTGCGGAAGTCCCGGGAATGGGACCGCATGGAGCACGACCTGCTCGCCACCCTCGACTCACCCTCCGCGAACTGACCGATGGCTGCCGCGATCCAACTCACTCCCGCGCTGGGCATGTTTCTCGCCTTTGTGGCGGTCACCCTCGTCATCACCTGGCTGAGCGCCCGCAAGGCCACCGGCTCGGCCGCGTATTTCGCCGCCGGCCGGAGCATCAAAGGCTGGCAGAACGGGCTGGCGGTGGCGGGCGACTACATGAGCGCGGCCAGTTTTCTCGGCATCTCCGGAATGATCTGCTTCAAAGGGTATGACGGCTTCATGTATTCGGTGGGCTTTCTGGTCGCCTACCTGACCGTGCTGCTGCTGGTGGCCGAGCCGTTGCGCAACGCGGGCAAATACACCATGGCCGACCTGCTGGCTTACCGGCTGAGCCCGCGTCCGGTGCGCGCGATGGCCTCGCTCAGCACGGTGCTGGTTGCGATCATTTACATGATCGCGCAGATGGTCGGGGCGGGCGGCATCATCAAGGAATTGATCCATGTGGAGTTCGCGCCGGCGGTCATCGGGGTGGGGGTGCTGATGCTCGTGTACGTGGTTTTCGGCGGCATGCTGGCTACGACCTGGGTGCAGATCATCAAGGCGGTGCTGCTCATGGGCGGGGCCTTCGCCCTGAGCTGGATGGTGCTGGGCCGGCACGACTACAGCCTGACCAAGTTTTTCACCGCGGTCAGCCAGGCCGACTATGCGGGCAGCGAGGCTCCGACCAATCTGCTGGAGCCCGGCAAACATTTTGGTGCGGCCGTCAATCCCTGGGGGCCGCTCGATTTCATCTCGCTGGCGCTCGGCCTGGTGCTGGGCACGGCCGGCCTGCCGCACATCCTGGTGCGCTTCTACACCGTGCCCGATGCCAAAACCGCGCGGGTTTCGGTCATCTGGGCCATCGGCATCATCGGGGTCTTCTACATCCTCACGACCTTCTTCGGCTTCGGCGCGGCCACCCTGCTGGAGAAAAAGCAGATTCTGACCGCCGCGGGCAAGGAGAACACCAACATGGTGGCCCCGCTGCTGGCGCAGGAGCTGGGCGGGGAGTTTTTCTTCGCCTTCATCAGCGCGGTGGCCTTTGCCACGATTCTGGCGGTGGTCGCCGGGCTGACGATGAGCGCCAGCACCAGCTTTGCGCACGATTTTTACACCAACGTCATCCATCACGGGAAGGTGAAATCGGAGGGGGAGGAGGTGCGGGTGGCGCGGATCATGGCCTTTGTGGTCGGCGCGGTGAGCATCGGCATCGCCATTTATCTTGGCCCCGGGGTCAATGCCGCGTTCCTCGTGGGCCTGGCCTTTGCGGTGGCGGCCTCGGCGAATCTGCCGGTCATCCTTTTTTCGGTCTTCTGGAAGCGGTTCAACACCGCCGGGGCCGTCGCGGGGCTGGCCACCGGCCTGGGGTCGTCGATCATCCTCATCCTGCTCAGTCCCAACGGGGTCCTGGGCAAGGAGGGCGCCATTTTCCCGCTGCAAAACCCCGGGATCCTCAGCATTCCGCTGGGCTTCCTCGGTGCCTGGCTCGGCACCATGCTGACCGCGCGCGACCTGGAGGCGGAGGCGAAATTCGCCGAGCTGAGTGTGCGCTCCCAGACCGGACTTGGCGCGGAAAAGGCTGGCAGCGGCCACTGAGGACGACCATCGGCCGTCCCCGCGCGAGACCATCCGCCGCATGACCCGCCGCCAATCCATCGCCAATGTCCTCACCGCCCTCGCCCTGGCGGCCGGGCTGGCGTGGGTGTTTACGGAAATCTTCGGCCGCCTCGGGTCGCGCACCCACTGGGACAAGGCCTGGGAGTACCGGGAGGCGCTCTGGCGCGGATGGCTGATGACCCTCGGGGTCTCGGTGGCCTCGCTCGCCGGCAGCGTGGTCTTCGGGTTGCTTTTTCTGCTCGGCCAGCGCTCGCCGCTGCCAGTGGTGCGGTGGGTCTGCCGCGGGTTCCTGGAGTTTGTGCGGGACACCCCGCTGCTGGTCCACCTGCTCTTCGGGTATTTTGTCATTTTCGCACCGCTGCTGTCCCGTCCGCTGAGCGAGGCGGGCATCGAGGACAAGATTGTCATCGGCGTGCTCCTGCTGTCGGTTTTCTCCGGGGCCTATCTGGGGGAAATCCTGCGCGGCGGGGTCGACAGCATCCCGCGCACCCAGTGGGACTCGGCGCGGGCCGTGGGTTTCAGCCGGACCCAGGTCTGGCGGTTCGTGATCATTCCGCAGGCGCTGCGCCGCGTGCTGCCGGCCATCGCCGGCCTCTTTGTCTCGCTGATCAAGGACTCGTCGCTGCTCAATGTGATCGGGGTCACCGAGTATTTCTACAACACCAGGAACTTCATCTCCCGCAGCTATGCCGGCCTGGAAGGGTATATTCCGCTGGCCCTCGGCTATCTGGTCCTGACCGTGCCGGTGGCCTGGTTCTCGCACTGGCTGGAGCGGCGGTTCCGCCACGAAACCTGAGCGGGGCAGGCGCAGATGCAGCCGCCGGTCATGCGCCGGCTGGCGTGCTGGGCGGGCTTCCCGCGGGCGCACGCGGCGGGGGCGGCACCCAGGCTGGGCGCTGCGAAGCGAGGCCGGTGTAGCCCCATTCGAGCAGAGTACCGCGGAAGACCAAGCGGTCGTAGACGGCATGCCGCTCGCCGAGTTTGGCCACGTGCAGGTCGCGGTCGAGCTCGTGGTAAATGCTCAGTTCGCCGAGATTGAGCATGCGGATCAGAGTGCCGGTGGTGCCCCCGAAGCCGTGGACCAGCCCGAGGTAGCTCACCCTCCGGTGGTCGAGGGTGAGGACATGCCAGGGGCTGGTGAACGTCAGGTCCAAGTCCGCGGCCGCCTGGCGCCACGCCGATACAATCCTCTCGCTCAGTTCAGCGGCCATGCCGAACTCAGCTCAGATTCTGGTTTTCCACCCAGCGGACGGCGAAGCGGACGAGTTCGTTGCCGCTTTTGAGACCGAGCTTTTCTTTGATGTGGGCGCGGTGGGCGTCGATCGTTTTGACTGAGACATTCAGGCTTTCGGCGATCGAGCGGGTGCCCTTGCCCTGGCCGATCATCTGGAAGATTTCAAACTGGCGGTCGCTCAGCGCCTCCACGGGATCGGTGCTGGACGGGCGGCGGCCGGAGAAGATTTCGAGGATCTTGCCGGACATTTCCGGGCTTACGTAAATCTCCCCGCGGAGGACCTTGCGGATGGCATCGAGCACTTTTTTTCCGCCTTCGTGCTTCATGATGTAGCCGTGGGCCCCGGCCCGCAGCACCCGTTCAACATAGAGCGATTCGTCGTGCATCGAGTGCACAAGCATGAGCACACCCTCGGTGCTGGCCTTCAAGTCCTTGATCAGCTCGAGGCCGTTTTTGCCCGGCAGCGAGATGTCGATGACGACCAGGCTGGGCTTGCTTTCCATGACCCCGGTCAGGCCGCTCCGCGCATCCGACGCCTCGCCCACCAGCTCAAGATCCGGCTCGTTGTTGATGAGCTGGCCAAGTCCCTGGCGCATGATTGGGTGGTCATCGACGATGAAGATGCGGTGCTTTTTGCTCATAGGGGTTTTACTGGGTTGGATCAAGCCGGGTCGGGGGAAACGAAAAGGCCGCACCGGGCCGGCGCAAGGCTTTTGTTCAGGGGGGAAACCTCAAGGGCGAACTACTCCCGGCGGATGACCGGGGTGGGGCTGGCGGCGCTTCGGGCGCGCTCCAAGCCCTCCTCCTCGACGGTGCAGGTGACGGTCGTCTGGCCTCCGCGCTGGAGGATTTCCAGAGAACCGCCGATCAGGCCGGCCCGGTAGTTCATGACGCGCAGGCCCATGCCGAGAGCCGGCTGAAAATCCTCGGGAAATCCCTGTCCGTCGTCGCGCACGGTCAGGTCGACCCGCCCGGCCTCGTCATGCTGGAGGGAAATGGTGATGTTTCCGGCCTGGCCGTGCTTGAGGGCGTTGTTCACCGCCTCCTGGGCGATGCGGTAGAGCTGGATCGCGGTCTCGGAGTCGGTGATGGCGATGTCGTCGTCCATTTCGGTTTCGCAGGCCGCCTGCCCGCGGCGGGTGATGCCGCCGGCCAAGTCGCGTAGGGCGTCCTGCAGGCTCTTGCTTTGCAGGACGACCGGGGAGAGGCCGCGGGCCAGATCGCGGGTCTGGGTGATTCCCTGGCGGATGAGGTTGGCGATTTCCGTCGCTTCGGCGGATTCGGCCGCCCCGCGCGACTCCAGCTTCTGTTGCAGCACCTGGGCCATGAACTGCACTCCGGTGAGGTGCTGGCCGAGGCCGTCATGCAAATCGTGGCCGAACCGGCTCTGCTCCCGCTCGGCGATGTCGAGCACCTCTTTTTCGAGCCGTTTCTGGTCGGAGATGTCGCGGATGATGTGGGCAAAGCATTCCGCGCCTTCTTCGGTCCGGCTGGGGAGCAGGGAGATGGATTCCGAGACAATGATCTCGCGGCCGTCGCGGGTGAGGAGTGACGATTCGCCGGTCCACGACCCGCGCGCTTCGACGGTCGGGTAGCAGATCTGATCCTTCATTTCCTGCACCCCCGGGGGCATGATGTCCTGGATCCGCCATTGGGTGATGTCCTCGTCGGAGTTGAACCCGATCATGCGGCGCCCGGCCTGGTTGAGATAGACGAGGCGGCCGGTGCCCCGTTCGGCCATGGCCACGAAGTCGGAGGTGGCGTCGAGGATGCTGACGAGCTGGGCCCGCGCGTTGTCAGCCCGCTGGCGTTCGAAGGCGTCGGCGATGTTGCCCCCGGCCAGCTTGAGGAGCGAGACGGCGTCGTTGTCCCACTGGATCTCCCGGGTGGTCGAGGCCAGGCCGAGGAATCCGACCAGGGCCCCCCGCACCAGCATGGGGACGAGCAGCACGGAGAGGATGCCTTCCCGGGCGAACAGGTCGCGCTCCAGGGAGGCGGCTTCGGCCAGCGAAGCGACCGAATAAATGGCCAGGCCGTCGCCGCGCCGCAGCCGCTGGGCGGCCCAGGGAAAGACGTCGTCGAGCGGCACCCGGCGCAGGGCCGTCAGGCCGGTCGGCTGGCCGTGCGCCGTCCATTCGTGCGTATGGTCCACCACTTGGCCGTGCTGATGGACCCGGAAGCAATGGGCCTGTTCGACCCCGGCATACTCCGCCATCGCCGCCAGCGCCTCGCGCACGCCCCAGTCCAGCTCGGTGGTGGGCAGATTGACAAAGTGATTCTGGATCCGGTAAACGAACGACTCGAATTCAACGCGCTGCTGCAATGCCGTCTCCGCCCGCAGCAGCTTGCGGGTTGCCGGCCCGGGTGGGGCCAGGAGAGGCTGGGGGTCAGACATCGGGGGGCGGGCGGGTTGGCGGACCGGCGGAGTCAGCGGGTTTCGATCCGGTACAGGTGGGCTTTGGTGCGCAGGTAGAGTTCCGGGCCCACCGCGACCGGACCGGCGAGCATGCCGGTTTCCAGGGTGTTGGTGTGGAGGACGGTCATTTTTTCGGCGACCGGGGCCAGAACGTGGCTTCCGCCCTGCTCGGTGCAGGCGATGATGGTGCCGTCGGCCAGGACCACGGGCGAGCCGGAGAAGTTGCCCTTGAGGCGCTCCGACCATTTGATCTCGCCGGTTTTCACGTCGAGGCAGGAAGCGAATCCGCCGTCGTCGAACATGAAGAGCAGGTCGTTGATGACGACGGGGGTCGAGCGCTGGGGGACGCGCTTGAGGCAATCCCACGCGAGTTGGTCAACCGAGAGCTGACCGCGGGTTGAGTCATCCACCGGATAGGCGTGGAGGTTGGCCTTGCCGTAGCCGGTGTTGAGAATGGCAAGTCCGTGGGAGTAGACCGGGGACGAGGCATTGGAAAAGCCGTCGTAGAGTGCGCTCCAGCGTTCCTTGCCGGTGGCGGAGTCATACCCGTACGTGGCCTTGGCCCCGATGGAGATGAACCAGGGCTCGCCGGTTTTCGGCTCGATCATCAGGGGTGTGGTGTAGGCCTTGCGCAGGTCGCCTTCGAGCTGGGGTTGGCCGTCCGGGCCGAGATCCTTGAAATCGGTTGTCCGGTCGGTCTTCCAGACGGTTTTCCCGGTCTGCTTGTCGAGGGCGATCAGATACTGCACGTCGACCCCGTCCATGGTCAGGATCACGGTGTCCTTGAAGTGGGCGAGCGATGAGCCCGGCCCGCGGTAGTGGCGGCAGGGGAGGTCGGTGCGGCGCCATTTTTCCGCGCCGGTCCGCGCATCAAGGGCGGCCGTGCCATAGCTGCCGAAATGGACGAAGACGAGGTCGCCATCGATGAGCGGGCTGGGCGAGGCGTAGCCATTGACGGTGTTGCCGAGCGGTTCGGGAGCGTCGCTGGTGAAGAGTTTGAGGTTTTGCTCGACGGCACCGGTCGCGCGGTTGAGGCGCAGGGCGAAAAACTCCTTTCCATCCTCGGTGGCCGTCGTCACCCAAATGACCTCGCCCTGCACGACTGGGGTGGACCATCCCTTGTACGGGATCGGCGTTTTCCACACGATGTTTTTCGTCTCGCTCCACTCCAGCGGCGGGGCGGCTCCGGGCGCATGGCCGGTGCCCAGCGGACCGCGGAATTGAGGCCAGTCAGCGGCGGTCAGGGCGGCCAGGGGCAGGAACACGAGGGCGGTGAGAAGAAGTGGACGCATGGGGTGGTGCGGGTGCGACATGTCGTCTGACGCTACGCGGATTCGCCTCCGGCCAAGCGGGAATGTCGCCGAGCGTGGCCGCGGGGCCGGGGGGCCCCGGCGGTCCCGGAGCCGCCGGGGCCCCCCGGCCCGCGGCGACATCCCGGTGGGCGCGTCGCGAGCAGCTGAAGTTTTCCCCCAAAAAAATGCCGCCCGGCGCGAAGGCCGGGCGGCATTGAACAGAATCGGGCGGTGGGAACGCGCGGTTAAGATTCCGCGGGCGGGGCCGATGGGGTCGAGGCGATCTGCTCGCGGCGGATGATGCCGGTGGTGACATCGCCGGTCCCCTGGCCGTTCGAACGGTCTTCCCGGGGGGCTGGGAGGTCTTCGCGCTGGTACGGGCGGTCCTCGCGGGGGGGCGGGCGGTCCTCGCGCTGGTACGGACGGTCTTCGCGGGGGGTCGGGCGGTCCTCGCGCTGGTACGGACGGTCTTCGCGGGGGGGCGCGCTTTCCTCGCGCTGATACGGGCGATCCTCGCGGGGGGCCGCGTTTTCTTCGCGGTGGGCGGGACGCTCGGCGGCGTCCCCGGAGCCCGGGCCATCGCCGGCCTTGGCGCCGGTCACAAGCATTTTGCGGCCCATGTATTCCTTGTCGTGCAGTTCGGCGACGGCGCGCCGGGCCTCGTCGACGGTGAGCATTTCGACGAAGGCAAAGCCCTTGGAGCGCTGGGTGGCGCGGTTGACCACGACCTCGGCGCTTTGGACCTGGCCGATGCCGCCGAAGAGTTCGGTGAGGTCGGTTTCGGTCACATCGTAGGACAGGTTGCCGACATACAGGCGGCCGCTGGTCACCTCATGCTGGACCACCGGGCGGGGCGCCTTGGGTTCGCGCGGCGGGCGCGGCTCCCGTGGTTCGCGGGTTTCGCGCGGCTCGCGGGTTTCACGCGGCTCGCGGGTTTCGTCGCGTCCGCGATCACGGGCCTGGGCCGGGCGCTGGCTGCGGGGTGGGCGGGCGGACTCTTTGTCCGGGTCGGCGAGGCTGGGGCGGTCGGCGCGGCGGAGCGGCGGTTTGGGTCCGAGTCCAACGGCGGAGAGGATTTTCTGCCAGAAGGAGAGTTTGGGGCCTCCCTTGGGTCGTTGGAAGGTTTCCGTATCGCGATGGAGGCGCTGGCGTTCATGCTGGTCGCGGCTGCCGTGTTCGGCGGGGCGCTCGGAGTTGCGGTTGCGGTTGCGGCCGCCGCGGCGCTGGCGCGGCGGGGTTGAAGCGGATTGGCTCATGGGGTGGGGTGGTCTCGGGAAAAGGACGGCCGCGGGGGCTGTCCTGGGTGTCGGGGCCTGGAGCGGTGGCCTGAATCGGATTCCGCACGCGCGGGCCGGGTGGGCACCAGAGGCCGCTCTGGCCTGATGGACTGACGGCCCCTCTGAACACCGCACAGCGGCGGTGTTGTGGAGGAGTCTCGGTGAGGATCAGGGGGTCGGCGAGGTGGGCCCGATGCGCGATGCTTCGGGCGGCGAACGAGGGTGGGGGGCCCGAATGGCCCGACCCGATGTAGACTTGCGTCGCGGTCACTGTCACTGGGGCGAACCCCCTTTGTCTGTCCGGTCACATGGTAATTATGGCTGACTGTTAGGCAAGCGGGAGTTTTAGCCCCCTGGCGCGGTGCCGATCGGCTTGCCCTGAAGGCACCCCGGCGCATGGTGGGCCCCATGGAAAGGATCAAAACAGCCATTGTGGGTGCGAGCGGGTATTCCGGGGAGCAGCTGGTCCGGCTACTTTTCCGCCATCCGGGTGTGGATTTGGTGGCGCTGACCTCCCGGCAGGAGGCGGGACGGGCGCTGGCGGAGGTGATGCCGAGATTCCGGGCGTGGCCCGGAGCCGGGGAGCTGCGGTTCATGGGTCCGGCACCAGAAGCCATCGTGGCGACCGGTGCCGCGACGGCTTTTCTGGCCCTGCCGCACGGGGTGGCGGCGGAAGTGGCGGTGCCGCTGCTGGAGGCAGGGTTGACGGTGATTGACCTGAGCGCGGATTTCCGGCTGGAGGAGGCGGAGGTGTACCGGGAGTTTTATGAACACGAGCATCCCGCGCCGGAGTTGCTGCGGGAGGCGGTGTACGGGCTGCCGGAGGTGCACGCCGACCGGATCAAGACCGCGCGCCTGATCGCCTCGCCCGGGTGTTATCCGACGAGCGTTCTTCTGCCGCTGGTTCCGCTGCTGTGGGCGGGCCTGATTGATCCAGCCACGATCACGACCTGCGCCATGAGTGGCGTGAGCGGGGCGGGACGCAAGGCTTCGGTGCCGCTGCTCTTTGCCGAATGCAACGAAAGCGTCCGCGCCTACAGCGTGCCGAAACACCGCCATCTCAGCGAAATCGAGCAGGAACTCAGCCGGGCGGCGGGGCACGAGGTGCGGCTGACCTTCACCACCCACTTGGTGCCGGTGACCGCCGGCATCTGCACCACCACCTACGCCTCGCTCCGCCCCGGCGTGACGGCGGCGGACCTGGAAAAAGCCTATGCCGAAGCGTACCGCGCGGCTCCGTTTGTGCGGTTGCTCGGCACCGGCGGCTGCCCGGACACCAAAAACGTAGTCGGCACCAACTTCATCGACATCGGCTGGGCCGTCGACGAACGCACCGGCCGCTCCATCCTGCTCAGCGCCGAGGACAACCTCATCAAGGGCGCCGCCGGCCAGGCGGTCCAGAGCTTCAATCTGCGCCACGGGTTCGACGAGACGCTCGGGCTGGTCTAAGGGGCAGGCACCGAACCGCCGCAACGTGAACCAGTGGGCACCTCCGACCCACCGTCGGCCGTCAAGCCGGTCCACGGCGGCCCGCCGGGAGGCGGATCAAAAGAGGGAGGAATGGTGATGGCGTGGAGAAGCGATCACTGGCTGGCCTGAGAGCCGACATCGCATACGGGCGCGTGGTAGCGGTGGGGGCCTGTTGGGGCGAGTGATGGGCCGGTCAAAGATCATGCAATCTATGGAATGCTAAACGCTGCACACAACAAGAAAGTCCCGCTGCCCGACATCGAGACATGGCACTCCGTCATTTCTAGCGAACAGTTGAGAGTAGACGCGCAAAAGTTTCTCCAGCATCGTTAACCACAATTCCTCTTGTAACATTCTCCGATGGCTAATTCGTTGTTGTTACCGTAGTGACGAGTCAGACTCCTTCCCACCCCTCCTCTCATGACCCGTGCACCCGTTCCAAACGCCGGCCCCCCAAAGCAAATTCCTATCAGCCAGGCGTTGAGCCGCTGCGCGTCGTCCGCTACAGAAACGGGCAGCCACGGTTCGGGCAGCATCAGCAGTTCGCCGCGTCCGAATTCACCGTAAGCCCCTTGGCCGAATATCCAGGCGCAAGCTTCGGCAGAAAGAGACAGCGGGCGGCCCGCACCGCGGCATTCAGCCTGGTGTTCTCGGCACTCCGCGTCGTGTAGTCGAGCTTTTGATCCAATTTCTTCAGGCTGAACTCGAAATACCGGGACCAGAGATCAGGCGACACCTCGGCGCATTTGACCTCGGTCAGTTCCTTGGATACCGCCTCCCATCGTGCATCACGAACACCGGTTTAGTTTCTAGAAGTCGGATGTTAGTTCTACTTTGTCGGGCTCCGGTTTGCCGACGCTCCACTGCTCACTCTGGAGCCCGACAAAGTAGAATTAGGCTTCTGGACGCCATGAGGCCACCATATTCAAGTCGCATCTAAGTGCAAATAAAATGCCGCAAGTCGTTTATTTGAATCCTATTCCAGTTATTTTAAAGTTGGTGCCGACGGTCGGACTCGAACCGACACATCCGTGAGGATACCAGATTTTGAGTCTAGCGCGTCTACCATTTCACCACGTCGGCGTTTGGTGATCATAACGGGGCGGCTCCGGGCCGCAACTGATGAGTCGGCGGGAAATTACCAGCCCGGGCGTGAAAAATCAGCCAAAGGCAGGTCCCGGGCACGCGTTGTGAAGCGAGTGGAGGCGCGGCCAAGGAGCAGGAAAGATTCGGACTAAATTACGAAAAGTATTGAAATTATAAACGAGCGCGTTTATTCTCTGCTTCAAGCCCACCAATTCCTCAGCCAGACCTCAATCCGATCCGGGGTGCACGCACCCCACCCAGCCCATGAGCGAGCATCCAGAGTCACCAACGCCGGGAGCGATCCCGCATTTTCCCTTTCAGGAGCCCCCCGCGGAGCTCTCGGGGGGAAGGCATTCGGGCCCGGCGGAGGGCGCGCCGGCATCGGCTGACCTGAACGCCCTGCGCGAGGCCCTGGACACCGCGGTGCAGGTCGCGCTGCGGTCCTTTCACGAGTATGTCGGAGGTCTCGGGCGGCAGCGGATGGCGGTGGCGGTGGAGATGCAGCCCTCGGGCGGAATGGTGGGGGCAGGGGGGAGCGGGTTTCCGGCATTCCGCGATCTGTCCGGCCCGATGGGGCTGCCGCCGCGGGCGTTTCCGTCCGCGGAGATGGAGGCGGGATGTTCACCGCGGGCCGTCCTGACCCCCGCGCAGCAGGCCCAGCTGGATCAGGCTCTGGCGCTGGCGTTTGCGGTGGATGAGGCACCGCGGCCCGCCGGGCCGCTTCCGAATTGTTTGTCCGAGAGCGTGCCGCCGCCGCGGTCTCCAGCGCTGGAGGCCGAGCTTCCGATGGCGATCGCTCCGCCTCCGGTGTTTTCCTTCCCCGAGGCTCCGGTGCTTTCCCCGTTTTCGGTGATCTCTCCCCAGACGGAAGCTCCATCGCCCTCGTTGCCGCCGGGTCTGATGCCCGCACCGCCAGCGCTGGTGGCGGCGGCGCCTCCGCTGCCGCAGCTGCCATCTCCTTTCCATGCAGGGCAAGCCCCCCCCCCGTCCCTCGCGTCGGCGGCGCAGCTGCCGTCGATCCCGCCGCCGACCGCCCCAGTGATGGCCGCGGTGCCATTGGCCGCTTCGGCTCCGACGCCGGTGGTGTTGCCGGACCCGGCTCCACCGGCTTCGACACTTCCGTTTTCGCCTTTCCAGGGGCTGGAGCCCGCGCCGCGGGCGCCTCTGGCTGAGCAGGAGGGTGCCGCGCCGGAAAGAGCGCCTGCCGCCTGGCCGCAATCCCCGTTTTTTGGGGCGACGCAGGCGGCGACAGCGCCCTTCCGCGTGGTGGAGCCGCCGCCGCTGCTGGTCTCGGCACCCGGAGAGATCCTCAGTGAGCCGGCCGCCTCTGACCGTTCGGCACCGCCGCCAATCCCGGACCAGGGCCCGGTCTTTAATTTTGCCGAACTGCTGCGAGCCAACGGGCAGCGCTAAGGGTGGCGGCCGTTGGCTGACGATTCGAGGGCGACCAGCTCCGGCCGGAGCGGGCCGATGTTGAGCAGGCGCAGGTGCCGGGCGAGATAGGTGGCGGGGGGCAGGCCGGCCGCCCAGACCAGGACCTCCGCCAGTTCCTCCAGGCCTCCGGGATGCCCGGGATATCCGACCACGGTCAGCACGCCGCCTGGTGCCAGCAGCGGGAGCAGCGCGCGCAGGGCGGCCATCGTGGTGGCGGTCCGGGTGGTCACTTCCCGCCCGCCGCCCGGCAGGTAGCCAAGATTGAACATGATGGCGTCGAGCCGGGTGACCCCTGCTTCCTCGAGGGAGGTCCGAACCGCCTCATGGCCGACGAGGTGAAGGTGCAGCGCCGCTTTGGCCCCGGTCGCCTGCTCCCAGCGTCGATGCGTGGCCGCCAAAGCGGCTGGCTGGACATCGCAGGCATGAACCACCCCGCCGGCACCCAGCCCACGGGCGAGGAAAACCGTGTCGTGGCCCTGCCCCGCGGTCGCGTCGAGGGCGATGCCGCCGGGGCGGAGGCGCTGGCTCAGAAAATCATGGGTGGCGGTCAGGGCGGCGGTCATGCGGCGGAACTCACCCCTTTCCTGAGTCTCAGGCCGACCGGTGTGTCAAGAGCCCGGGCGGCCGGGAGTCGGATCGCCCCCGGCTCCGCCGCCGGGCTGGGACGCCAGGGCGTTTTCATTCCCGAACTGGTGAGAAGCCGGCACCACCGGCCAACCGGAAAAGAGCGATGATCGGTCCAGGAGGACACGGAGGATGGACGACTGGTGGCAATCCAGCACCTCGCCCGCCGGAGTCGGATGGTCATTGCCTGCGGGGGGGGTCTCCGGCATACTGGGAATGTGCGCGGACGCGTTTTCGTCCCGCGCTTCCTTCGATTCCGGTTTTTGTCCCCATGCCCAGCTATCAGACCATTTTTTTCGTCATCAGCCTGGGGTGCTCCCTACCCGTGCTGTATTGGTATTACCGGCGCAATCCGCATCCGCGGTTCCGTCCGAAGCTGGGCGAAATGGCCATGGTTTCGCTGTTTGCGGTCTTGCTGAGCTTGGGCGGCTCACTGCTCATCGGCGGAATGATGGATGATCCCGAACGATTCACCGAAGACACCGGCATGGGGGTTACCTCGGCCAAGGACTATGCCCGGGGCGAGCAGCGGGGGAATCAGCGTGAGGAGCGCGAGGAGCGCGACCGCCGCGGCGATTCCTCCAAAAAGAGTTCCGGCAGCCGGGAGCGTGACAGCGGCGGCGAGCGGCGCTGAATTCGAAAAGCAGGCGGGATCCCGGGGTTCCCTGCCCGCGGGGTGGTTCAGGCTGAGTGTCCTGACGCGGAGGTCTGCGGGCGGGCGCGGCGGCCGCGTCCGCCCATATCCATGCCGCTTCCAAAAGCACAGGCATCCAGGCCGTCCGGCCAAAGCAGGTCGGCGGCTGCTTCCAGCCGCTGGTCGCACTCCAGCCACCACGACCGCAGCCAGCCCTGGGCGACGCGCGGCAGGCCGGCCTGCCGCGCCATCCATTCAATTCCATGCGGACCCTCGGCGGCCGCGGCTTCGGTCAGGGCGGCCGGCAGTTCCGGCAGCTCAATTTCGACCGCGCCCAGATGATGCATCGCGCGCTGGCAGGAGGGGAGCAGCCAGTCGGCGGACGCCTGCTCGCGGCGCGCCACCACATACTCCGCGTCATCGCGGAGCAGGCCGGCCAGGTGCAGCAGGCTTTGCTCGGCGCGCGCCTGACCGTTGAGCACGCTCAGCAGCGTCACCGTGCAGTCCATCTCGGCCAGCATCTCCGGCAGGTCGCTGCGCACAAAATTCTCCACCATGGCCGCGGCGTCGCCGCTGGCCACGTCCAGCATCACCAGCGAAGCTTGGTCCAGCCAGCCAATGACCTCATCCTCAGTCAGGCGGGTGCCGAGATTCACAAAGGCCGAGCGGCCGGGTCCGCCGGGCTGATCCGCCGACGTGTGCCAGCGGCTGTGGCCCAGAGCCTTGTGCCGCCACAGGCCATGCACCAGTTCACAGGTGGTGGTGCGCCCAGTGCCGGGTGCGTCGCTTAAGCTCAAAACAAGTTTTTTCACGAGTGGAATTGGTTTAGAGTTTATAGAATGTCTGATAATCAGAATAATTCAAGTTAAAAAAACCAAAATTATATGGATGTATGAAATATGCTGCGGGTTTTCGCCTCCTGTTTTAGGGTGAGAATGTGCGATTGGCATTGGTGTACCACCAGATGATTGGGCGCGGGGGGCTTGAGAAGTACCTGCTCGCCTTGGCGCGGGCGCTGAGCGACCGGGGGCATGTGGTGCGGTTGGTCACGGCGCGGACGGATGGGGCGGCGGAGGCCCTCGGGCTCGGGCTCACCCGGATCGGGCTGCGGGGGGTGCCCAAGTGGTGCCGCCTCGCCATTTTTGCCCGTCGGGCGGCGGCCTTGCCGCCGGTTCCGGGAGAGCTGGTGTTGGGCTTTGGCCGCACCTGGGGACAGGACGTCCACCGCGCGGGCGGCGGCTGCCACGCGTTGTATTCCTCCCTGCTCCCGTGGTGGAAGCGGTGGAGTCCGAAAAACCGTCTTGAACTCGGGTTGGAGCGGCGGCTGTACCGCGGCGGGGAGACGCGGCATTTTGTAGTGAATGCCGCGCCGGTAGCCGGCCAACTGCAGCGGCAGTACGGCGTCCCGGCGGAGCGCCTGACGGTTATTCATACCGCGGTGGATACGGAGCGCTTTTGCCCCGCTCCGCCGGCGGTGCCGGGAGGGGACGGCTCGGGCGGGCGGCCGGTGCTGCTTTTCGTCTCTTCCAACCACCGCCGCAAAGGGCTTCCGGCGCTGCTCCGCGCGCTGGGCCGCGTGCCGGAGGCGGACCTCTGGGTGGCCGGAGCGCCGCTGAGCCGGCGGGATCGCCGTCTGATGGCGGCGGAGGGACTGACCGACCGGGTGCGCATGCTGGGCGAGGTCGATGACCTGGCTCCCGTGTACCGGCAGTCCTCGTGGTTCGTGCACCCGACGCTTTACGACGCCTGCGCCAACACCGTGCTGCAGTCGATGGCCTGCGGCCTGCCTGGCCTCGTGTCGGTCGCCGATGGTGCCTCCGAGTTCATTCGGGACGGGGAAAACGGACTGCTGCTGGCCGAGCCGGCCGAACCGGCCGGCCTCGCTGCGGTGGTGCGCCGCGCGCTCGCGCACAGTCCGGACGCCCGCGCCGCCATGGGCTGGGCTGCCCGGGAGACGGTGCTGCCGCTCACCTGGGAAGCGCATGTGGCCGCCTGGGAGGCCTTGTGCCAGCGGCTGCAAACGGCCGCGCCGGACTGCATCCCCTTGTCCGTCTCCACCACCCCACCGGTTTCACTTTTTTGTCCTGCACCCCGGCGGCTGTCGCGCGGGATTCAGATCACGACATTGTGACTCTCGGTACGTACTTTCCTCGCGGGGGCATGGACAGGGTTGGCAAGGGAAGCGGAGCGGGCCCGGCCGCGCTTAATGCCGGACCAGGCGGAACTGGGCCTGATAGGCGAGCGGGGTCATGCCCATCTGCTGGCGGAAGCGCAGGCCGAGGGCGGTTTGGTCGGAGAAACCCGCCTCCCGGGCGACCTCGCCGATCCGGTGGTCCCCGTGTTGGAGCAGCTCGCAGGCCGCCTGGAGGCGCACTTTGAGGATGAACGCCTGCGGGCTGAAGCCGAAGGTCTCGACAAAACGGCGGTGCAACTGGCGCTCGGAAAGATGCACATGGGAGGCCAGCTGGGTCACGGTGATTTTTTCCCGGAAACGTTCGCGGATCCACATCACGGCCTGGTCGATGGCGAGGTAGGGTTGTAGCACCGTCTTGGCCTCCGCATAACTTTGCGAGGTTCCCATCACGCCGATGACGGTGCCGTCGCGGTCGAAGACCGGCAATTTATGAGTGATGAACCAGTCGGGGATGCCCTGGGTGTTGAAAAAAAGCTCGGCGATGTTGAGTTTGGGACGGCCGGTCGACATCACTTCCTCGTCATCCCGGCGGAAGTGTTCGGCGAGACGGGGCGGGGCCAGCTGGTAGTCGTCCTTGCCGACCAACTCGGCCTCGGTGCGGAAGCCGAAGCGCCGGTAGAAGTGAGCGTTTGCTGCCATCAACCGGGACCGCCGGTCCTTGGCAAAAAACGTGACGCCGGGCATCAGGTTGAAAAGCTGATGGTATGAACTCTCGGGGGCAATGGCTGCCAAGTATCGCTCTCGATCAGCGAGCGGTTCGGTGGACTCCGGGGCGGGGCGACTGGAAGTGGGCGTGCGCATGTCCGATTTCTTAGAAAGAATGTCCTTCCGTCGCCAGGGGGCAACCTGATATGAAGAATCTAGCGGAAAATTTAATTTCCCGTCCCCCGACCCATGAAACCCCCGATTATTTCTGCCGCCCGTGAAGCGCATTGACCGTGTTCTGGTGCTCGGCGGCGGCAGCGCCGGCCTGATGGCGGCCGTCACGCTCAAGCGGAAGCTTCCCGCGCTCGACGTCGAGGTCGTGCGCAGTCCCGAGCTTGGCGTGATTGGCGTGGGAGAGGGCACCACGGCGTCGTTTCCGCGTCACTTTTTCGAGTACCTGAAGCTGCCGCCTGGGGTGTTTTACGAAAAGGCGGAACCCACGTGGAAGCTCGGCATCCGCTTCCAGTGGGGCGCGAAGGATTTCGACTACACCTTTGCGAAGGAATACGAGCAGCGGTGGCCGGAGATGCGGCGCAACCTTGGGTTTTACCATGACCGGGACACCCCGTGGATGGGCATCGCTTCGGCCTGCATGGCGCACGGCAAGGCCTTTCCGCGCAAACCCGACGGCACCCCGCATTTTCACAATAATCACGCTTTCCACATCGAGAACGTGAAGCTTGTCGGCTGGCTGGAACAGCTCTGCCGCGACGAAAAAGTGACCATCACGGACGGCACGATGGAGCACGCCGAGGTGGTCGACGGGTCGGTGGCCGCCCTGGTTTTGAAAAACGGGCGGCGGATGACCGCGGATCTCTACGTGGATGCCTCGGGCTTCCGCAGCGAGCTGCTCGGCCGCGCCCTGGGCGTGCCTTTTGTCGATTACGGCCGCTCGCTTTTTTGCGACCGCGCCGTCATCGCCGGCTGGCCGCGCGCCGAAGGTGAGCCGATCATGCCGTACACGGTCGCTGAGACCATGAATGCCGGCTGGTGCTGGCAGATCGAGCACGAACACTGGATCAACCGGGGGTATGTCTATTCCTCGCGCTTCCTTCGCGACGAGGAGGCGCTGGCCGAGTTCCGTGGCCAGAACCCGCGGATCGCCAATGAGCCGCGGCTGGTCAAGTTCCGGTCCGGACGCTGCGAAAAACTCTGGCAGGGGAACGTCGTCGGCATTGGCAACGCGGCCGGATTTGTCGAACCGCTGGAGGCCACCGCGCTCCAGGTCATCTGCGTCGAGACCAGTACGCTGGCGGACGCCTTGGTGGACAGCCTGCAGGAGCCGACGCCGACGATCATCGACCTCTACAATCAATTCAACACCACCGGGTGGGACGACATCCGGGACTTTCTGGCGGTGCACTACGCGTTCAACCAGCGGCTCGACACCCCGTTCTGGCGGGCCTGTCGCGAGGAAACCGACCTGGCCGGGGCCGCCCGCGTGGTCCAATACTTCAAGGAAAACGGACCCAGCGTGCTGCCGGGTCCGATCCTGATTCATCCGTCCAATTCCTTCGGCATCGACGGCTACCTGACCCTGCTCGTCGGCCAGCAGGTTCCGCACGGCAAACCCTACAGCCCCACCGCGGCCGAAAAGGCGGTCTGGAAACAGCGGATCGAGGGGTATGGCCAGCATGCACGCCGCGGAGTGACCGTGGAGGAATGCCTGGCCCTGCTCCGAACGCACGGAGTCAAGGGGCTCCCCCCGGCCGTCCGCCCCGCCCGGCCATGATTTTTTAATTCTCGCCCCAACCCCACCCCCGCCATGAAAACCCCCGTTCATCCCTGGATCCGCCTCGCCCTCGCCGCCGCCGCCGCTGGCGGGAGTGCGCACCCTCAGACCACCCGCGCCGAGGTGCTGGTCAACCTCGATTTCACCACCCAGCCGGCCGGGCCGCTGCTCTTTGCGCTCAATTCAGGGCTGGCGGGCGGCGGATTCCAAACGATCGCCGAAGCTGGCAACGACCCCGCGATCATCACGCCGGGCTTGCTCGGGCCGCCCGGCGTCGAATTCGACGGCTCGGATTTCATGGCCCACGTCGAGGGGCAGGACGGTGCCTATCAAATCGCCGATCCGACTCTGGCCGGCACCGATCCGGTGCGCTCCATCGAAGTCTGGGCATTCAATCCTTCCGTGGTGGGCGAAGAGACCATGGTGTCCTGGGGGCGGCGAGGCGGGCCCGATGGGTCGAATCTGTCATTTAATTATGGTAACAACGGTGCCTTCGGAGCGGTCGGCCATTGGGGCGCGCCGGATCTGGGCTGGGATCCCAATACCACCACCGCCACTGACGGCGCGGCCATTCCTCCGCAGCCCGGCGTCTGGCATCACCTCGTCTACACCTCCGGTCCGGATGCTGACAACGAGGGGAGTTTCATCACCAAGGTGTATGCCGACGGCGTGTTCGCCAACTCGGAATCCGTCGGCTTGGGCACCATCAACACCCATGCCGATACCCCGGTCGTCCTCGCCTCCCAGCTGGACAACGCCACACCGGTCTTCACCAACGCGCTGCGCGGCTCCCTGAGCCTGGCTAAAGTCCGCATTCACAACGCGGTGCTCACGGACGCGGAAATCGCGGCCGCCTACGACGCGGAGGCTGTGGCCTTCAACCGGAAACCGGCCACCCTCGCCGATGCGGATGGCGATGGCATCGACGACCGCTGGGAGACCCGCTTTTTCAGCGGCACGGCCGCCACCCCTGCCGCGGATGGGGACGGCGATGGGCTCAGCAATCTGGGCGAATTCAACGCCCAGTCCGATCCCGCCGATGCCGACACCGATGGCGACGGCTTCAACGACGGTTTTGAAGTGTCGCGCGGCTCGAACCCCAACCTGGCCAGCCAGGTGCCGGATCCGTTGAAGCTCGTCGCGCTGGACGCCCTGACCCGCGCGCCCGGCCCGCTCGCGATCTGGCCCCACGCGGGCACGGTCGCCGGCGATTTCACGGCCGAATCCGACATTCCCGAAGTCACGGTCATTGAGGGCCGCCGCGGGGTGACGTTGGACGGCTCGGGCGACACCTATCGCGGTCCCGCCACGCCGGCGGCGGTGGCTGGCAATGGCGGCCGCACGATCGAGGCGTGGGTTTACAATCCGGAGCTCGCCGACGAGGAAACCATCGTTTCCTGGGGGCGGCGGGGCGGCGGCCAAGGGTCGAACTGCGCCTTTAATTTCGGTGCCAACGCCACCTTCGGAGCCGTGGGCCATTGGGGCACGCCCGACATCGGCTGGAACAGTCTGGCTGAACCCGCGGAATGGACCATGCTCAGCTACACCTACGACGGCGCGACTCGCACCACCCGGGTCTACGTCAACGGCGTGGAGGCGAATTCGGAGACGCTGCCGGCCCCGCTGTCCACCCATGCCACCGACACCACCGGAGCCGCGCTGCGCTTCATCGTCGGCGCCCAGTCCGAGGCCAACGGCACCCGCACCGCCGCGCTGCAGGGATCGATGACCATCGCGCGCATTGATATCTACGACCAGGCGCTCTCGCCGACCATCATCGACCGCCACTTCAACGAACTGGCGGTGGGTTTTGGCTTGGTGCCAACGGTCCTGACGGATGCCGACGGCGACACCCTGGACGATAATGGCGAGCGGTTCTATTTCGGGAACCTGGCGCAGACGCCGGCAGGGGATCCGGATGGCGACGGCCTGACCACCGGCGTCGAGATCGCCGGTCGCACGAATCCGGCGCTGGCCGACACGGACGGCGACGGCGCCAGCGACGGGGCGGAAGTCAACCGGATGGTGGGCGGCGCTCCCGCGCCCACCAATCCGCTGAGCCCCGATTCCGACGGCGACGGCCTGCTCGACGGCGTGGAAACCGGGACCGGCGTCTTCGTTGATGCCGGCAACACCGGCAGCAACCCCTTGCTCGCGGACTCGGATGCCGACGGCTTCGAGGACAGGATCGAGGTTGAGGCGGGCTCCAATCCGAACAATCCGCTCATCGTTCCCACGCCCGCGTATCCGCTGCTGGCTCACCGGTATGGCTTCGACGAGGGGGGCGGAGCGGCCGTGCTCGACAGCGTCGGCGACGGGCACGGGCAGGTGCTGGGCGACGGGGCGGCCTGGGAGGCGGGCCAGTTGCTCCTGCCGGGCGGATCATCCGAATCCGCCGCCTACGTGGACCTGCCCAACGGGCTGATCTCGCGGATCGGGGCGGCCAGCGGCGGCACCGGCAAGATCACCATCGAGGGATGGGTGACCGTCGAAGGCGGCGGTGGCTGGACGCGCGTGTTCGATTTTGGAAGCAACGCCCCGGGCGGGGCGGAGGGCGAAATCACCGGGCCGGGCGAGACCAACGGTGGCGGAACCAACGGCCTCGATTACCTCATGCTCACCGGCTACCGGGAAAACCTGACCGACACCCGCCGCCTGGAATGGGGCGAGCGCGATCCGGTCGACCTCGGCGCGGCCATCCTCGATTTCAACCACACCACCTTCACCACGCAGTTTCACTTCGTGGTGACCATTGATGAAGCCACCAATACGCTCAGCTATTACGAGAACGGCGTGTTCATCGGCAGCCGGACCACCACCTCCCGGCTGAGCGACATCAACGATGTCAACAACTGGCTGGGCCGGTCAAACTGGACCGCCGACAGCAATCTGCAGGGCCGCTTCAACGAACTGCGCATCTACGACGCCGTGCTTTCGCCCGCCCAGATCCAGTTGGGCACGATCAACGGACCGGATATCGTGCCGTCCCTTCCTTCCGCGGCCGGCCTGGCCATCACGGCCGCCGTGTTCAACGGTGCCTCCCGCCAGGCCAGTCTCTCCTGGGTTGCGGTCAATGGGAGGAATTATCTCGTCGAACAGTCGGACAATCTGACCGCCTGGACCACCGCCGAGGTTGTCGCTGGCCAGGCGGGTGCCACCACCTGGACCTCCCCCACGGTCGGCCCGGAAATCCCTCAGCGGTTCTATCGCGTCCGGGCGTTCTGATCGCGGGTGTTACCAGAGGGTTTCGGGAACCTCGGGTTCGATCGTCTGCGTCCGGCCGTAGCTGATAGAGGTAGGGATGGGGGGGCATTGGATTGCCCCACCCCCCCCTCCGCACCGGACGTGCAGATCTCCCGCATCCGGCTCTCCGGTCAGTGGTTTGCTCCCTGACGGAGACTGGCAGATTCGAGTTCTCGGGCGTCCAGCAGGGAGAAGAG